>Ga0214921_10001131_pt1 | contig 46288 bp, 79 predicted proteins | sample LL1505_MetaG_FD_177992 | JGI IMG/M metagenome (GOLD analysis project Ga0214921, IMG submission 177992) | Freshwater microbial communities from Lake Lanier, Atlanta, Georgia, United States - LL-1505 | ecosystem: Environmental > Aquatic > Freshwater > Lake | place: USA: Georgia | collected... | reverse complement strand
ACAAGATGTCTAGCGCCATGAATTAGGTTTATTTCAACCTTAACGCCTTCACAGTGGAGCTCTTGTGAGCCGGATAGCGCTTGCACAGCCCAATGCTTTGCACCCTGCTTGCTTATTGATTCCAGCTCCAAAACCAACTCATCGTACTTGCTCATTTGGTGCGCTCCAGCTCTGCGAGAAGTGCGTCGGCACATTGCACTGCAAACTCAGCAAAGCACTCATCATCGCCTACAATCATCTCGTTGGTGTCTTGTCCGGATAGAATGCCTTGCATCATGTGCATAGCCATAATCTCGCGCTTTGTCATTCCACTACTCATAACCTTGCGCTCTCGCAGTGTTGGCGCACCACATGGCACTTGTCTTTGGTCGATGTGATATTGCTCAACCACTTCGCAAGGCATTGCTGGCAGATTTCCGTTATTGTTCATCACCGTCTCCTTCGTTGTTCATGCCTAATCATCGCACCACATTAAAACTATTACAACCCCCATATGGTAAAATTCATGCATCAATCAGTGGGGTGACAGATGGAACAATCCAGAGCAGAGATGCTAGTTAACCAGTGCCAGAGCGCACTGGAGCGAATTAGGATGGCGCGGGTAAGTCAGGTTATGGGATCTGACAGTAAGCACGGATCGCTGTATCGAGTGTTCGGCCTTCCGACTGAGCTGACATTCGAACACAAGAAGAACATGTACGACAGGAATGGGGTTGCTGGTGGTGCCATTGACAAACTGGCTGGAAAGACTTGGGAGTCATACCCAAAGCTAGTAGAAGGCGAGCCATCAGCAAAAAACAAGGTCGACACGCCACTAGAACAAGAGTTGCTAAAGTTCTGCAAGCGAACAAAGTTATGGCGGGCATTTCGAGCAATGGACACAAAGCGCATGGTTGGGAACTATGCCGCGCTCATCATCAAGATTGCAGATGGCAAGGATTGGAGTCAGCCAGCAACCAATGTGAGGCCAGACCAGATTGTCGGCTACATGCCAGTGTGGGAATGCCAGTTGCGCGTAACTGATACCGAAATGGATCGCACATCAATGCGCTACGGCGAGCCAAAGTCATGGGCCTATCAGGAGATTGTTAGCTACGACAACACGCCCAACAGCAAGCCAGCGCAAGAGGTCAACATCCACTGGACTCGGGTTGTGTACTTTGGTGACGTGTTCACTGATGGCTCAACGAGTGAGTTCGGCAACAACCTACTAGCTCGTGGATTCAACGCATTTACCGCTATCGAGAAGATTAACCAATCTGGGGCTGAGGGATTCTTCAAGAATGCCGCTCGCCAGTTACAGGCCAACTTCTCGAAAGAAGCCCGCATGGATGAAATTGCCCGCATGATGGGGGTTAAAGTCCAAGAAATTAGCGACGCATTTCAAGCGGTAGGGCGCGACCTTAATAGCCAGTTCGATAGTTTCATGGTAACTCAGGATGTAGACGTAAACGCCCTGACTGTATCCATGCCCAACCCAAAAGAGTTCTTTGATTGCTGCGTACAGGAGGGGTGTGCATCGCTTGGTGGATTTCCAGCCACGGAGCTAACTGGCCACATGACTGGTGAGCGTAGCAGCTCAGAGAACGGCAATGTGATGGCTCAGCTTGCTACCTCTCGCCGCGTTAACGTGCTCAACAACGACGTTGAGGACTTCTTTGCTCACTTGTCTGAGATTGGTTGCTTCAAAGGCGTTGAGGTGTCACCTGTGTGGGATGACCTTCTCGACCCATCAATAGGAGACAAGCTCGACAACGCCAAGAAGATGGCAGAGATTAACCAGATGGGCCTTGGATTGGGTGAGCGGTACTACACACCGCAAGAGATTCGCACCGAATCAGGAATGAAGCCTGAGCCAGAAGATGGCTTCGAGGAATTGCCACCTCCTGATCCACAACCAGAAGATGGCATCGAGAAGCAATAATAAAAGCCCCGCGATGGGGCTTTGTTTTACTCTTTGATGATTAGCCGCTGCAATACAGCTCTAATCACCTCCTTATCCCTTCGCTCAAGCATCATTTGCAGCGCTAGGTGGCTGCCAAAGCTAATCCTCATGTCATCACTGACAACTGCGCCATAATCAGCAATCCAATCGCCAAGCGTATTCTCTCTTTTGTCGTAAATCACGTCATCGATGTGTTTTTCAAGTAACGCTAGATATCCTTCGTTAATCTTCATTCCACTCACCACTCCACCCCCATTGCCAAAATCACACATGCCACGCTTAACGCCAGAATCAGCAGACCTTCGATTGTTGGTTTCAAAGCGATAGTTCCTTAATCAAATCCTCAAGCTCTCGCTGCTTCTCGATGAATCTCCGAGCATCCTGACGGCGCTTGATCGCCTCGATGTCGTTGGCATCCTTCCGGCGCTGACGTGTGTTTGGGAAAATCTTATTCATCATCATTCCTATTCATGTGGTAATCAACCGACCCATCAGCGCCGTGCAATATGCATCCAAGTATGTCATCAACATAGTACTTGTGCTGACCTACATCACGCAGCCACCGATACCTTGCTGCATCCTTCTCGGCTTCTCGCAGACGGGTGATTAGCTCAACCAATATCTCTGGGCGCAGAAGGCTATCTTCCTGCTTACTCCTGCAATACCAAGGCTTCCTAGCTGCAACCTCTATTTCATTCAAATCAATCATTACCAACCTCCTTCATTGCCTCTTGCCATCCCCACCAAGCCGCCTCAGTTGTGCGACTCATGTACTGCCCAATCTCAATCACTTCAAGGTTAACGAATGTAATCCGGCGATTTGCGCGTGTTACGTCCATACCTTTGAGCTTTGCTAGCTCCTCGAATCGTTCTCGGTTCATAAATGCAACCATCAAATCACTTTCGTAATTCAATTCTATTGATTCGCTTCCGTCGTATTCGCTAATCTTAAAAACAGTTCCTTCATCAACCCATTCAACTACGCACTGATCAAGTCCTCCTTGGTATTGAGAGGGCCAATTCTTCTCAGTAATAGCCGATATAACACTTAACTCAACTCCGTCATCGATTGCCTTTGCTGGCTCCTGATCAAGAGCTGACTTGCTGTCTCCCCATGTTGACCATCCAGCCCCATAGCCATGAGAAATAATAACTCCAATCTTTTTGCTCATTTCTATCTCCTTGGTTGATTCCAATACTATTACAGTTATCTGGCTGGCGGTCAATGCTAAAATGAAGAAAATTGCACAGAGGATTTCACCTTGGCCTTTCCCAGTCCAAACATTCTAGACCCAACCCAGCAGAAGGGCCGCGAGAAGCGAGCCTATGCAGACTTCCGCCGCAGGTTGCGAGCCATCAACGCAGAGATTCAGGAGCGAGTCGTTGACCAGCTACGCCCGCGAGAGATTGCTGTTAATGGACTTCGCGCTTACCTGCTGAATGCCGAGAAGGTCTACATATATGAGCTGGACTATCTCCAGCTGCGCCGCATTGACGAGACCATTGCAGAGATAATCAAGCGGATTATGATGCAGCGTGGAGAGCAGTACGACAACTGGTTTCAGGCTTACACCGCCGAGGCATACCAGCAGGGTGCGGCATACGTCCAATCATCTCTAGCCGTCCAATCAGCAGTCTACGCCAGTGCATACAGCAACATAGAATATGTGTTGTTTACTCCAGAGTATCAACGCCGGATTGCCGTGGTTACATCGCGCACATTCAATAGCATGGAAGGCTTCACCGATGACCTGATAACAACTACGCGCCGGATACTTGGCGACACTATCGCGCAAGGCAAGTCGCCACGATGGGCAGCGCAACAACTAAAAGGATATCTGGTTGGCACAGAAGGCACCCAAGCCAAGGCAGCTAGCCGATCCGCAACAATCTCACGAACCGAGCTTGGTGTAGCCTATCGCTCTGCTGTGATGGATGAATCGCAACGCTCCAGCGAATCGCTAGGGCTGGTGACGAAGCTGCTTTGGGTGTCTGCGCTTATGGCAACCACTCGCCGCAGTCATGCTGACCGTCACGGCAAGCTATACACTCGCGCAGAGGTTGTGGAGTTCTACAGCAAGAGCGGAAACGCGATAAATTGCCGATGTTCTCAGGTGCCAACAGTTGTTGACGAAAATGGCTCGGCTTTTTCCAAGAAGATCCTCGAGAAGATGGCAAAGCAAGAGGAAAGGTGGATGCAATCGCAGGGGATCAAAGAAAAGGCCGCATGAGCGGCCTTTGTTTATATCTCGCACAGTCTACACCCTTGCGAAACATCATCAAACGCCTGACCAATCCCACTGGTGAACACGCTCTTTCCAATCCTCTCCTCAAGGAGGCGAATGGCGATTAGCTGGCTTTTGCCAAACTCGTCATGGGTGAATGCTTTTATCTTCCACTTGTCTCCAGAGGCTAGGCACGGAAAGCAGCCAACTCGTTCAAAACCTTCAGAATAAAGTGGATTCAACTCAGATCCAAGCAGCTCTAGCACCTCATTGGTAGTCCAGTCAACGATAGGTAGCCTGTATCGTATACCTGCTTTACCTAAGTATTTTGGATACTTTGCTAGAACCTCGTGCGGCTCATATAGCTCATCAGGATCTTTGTATGCATATCGCTTTGAGCGCTCAGAGCTCTCATCCGTTCGCATGCCGTACCACACCTGAAACGGCCCATTTACCTTAACAAAATCAGCCAAGAATAATCGCGTCTCACGAATCTTGAGCTCGTCAGTGCAGAATCGAGCCCCGCCACCAGGGAACCTTCGATATTTCATAACCTTTTCAGCGACAGATCCGCCAGTTATCGTTGTTATCTTTACTCTGTACATGGCGGCCATATTTTTTACGTGCGAATATGTTTTTGGATGCTCGAATTGCGTGTCACAGAAGAGGCCGAGAACACTCTCGCTCCCGAACTCTTCAACCGCCAACTTTAAACAAGCTTGACTATCCTTCCCGCCGCTAACTGGAACAACACAAAGTATATTCTTCATCAATAAGAACTCCGCTTTATTGTTTTTTATACTATTACACCAATCACGCACAACGTCAACCATGTGTGTTAAAATTCATCATCATCAACAAAAAGAGGTAGTGACTATGGGTGGCGGTAACGGTAAGCAGCGTCAAATGCAAGAAGAAGCAATTGCGGCAGCCAAGAAGCGCGAGGATGAGCTATCAAAGATGCAGCGAGGCGGTGGTAACGGCAAAGAGCGCAAAGCGTGATGAGCGCTAACGACTGGCTGATGGTTGCGACTCTAGTCGCCGCTGTAGCCACTCGGTGGTGGGTGGTGGCCGGACTGGCTGCCACCTATTGCGCTCAGTCGGCTATTGATTACGCTGGATGGCTCGATGCTTACGGGTATTACCTTTCTGTGGCGCTGATTGATGCGCTGTTCGTGCTCATCATTCACCTGCAATCACCAGTATCACGCCACCTTCGAATTGCCCAGATCATCTGCGCGCTGTTCATTCCTGTTCAGGTTGGCGGCTTGGTAATGTGGTATCTGTATGAGCCTCCATTGGTTTATAATGTAGCCTGCTCTGCGCTATATCTTGCGCTAATCATAAATATAATCTCACGGGATAAAAAGCGTGCTGGAAATCGTAAAGATTCTAAGCTGCGTATCGTCCATGATTCTGCTCTTGGTCATGGCTCTGCGATGGCTGCAAAAGACGAGGCTAAGGGATGACGAAGAAGATTCAGTGGAGTGTCGGGGCGATTCTGGCGCTGATTGCCATTCTGGTGGCGGTGTTTCACCGAAAGATTGACGGCATGAAGGCCAGTCTAGCCTTGGGTATGTCGATGATTGGTGCTGGAATCACTAACATATGGCAGTGGTTGCCAGAGAACATAGCCATTCTCTCCGGCCTATCCGGCATGATCCTAACGTGGACAATCATCATCAAGAACATCAGAGACCTACAAAAAGAAGAGAAAGAAAAAAGCCCCTGATGGGGCTTTGTTGTTTTTAATTCATAAATCACCTTAATAATATAATGCACTAACAAAAACCAAAAGGGGTTTTATGGCAATCAGGTATCAAATCGTCAGCCCAACGGCTAACGGAAGCTACACGTTACCGCGAGACATGTCGGCAGAGTACGAGCGGTGCTATGTCACAATTCGATTCTTTACTGACTCAACACTATCAACAGAAGCAACTCCAACCGCTGGCACCGTGAAGGTTACGCTGTCTCCTGATGGCGTGAACTTCTACACAATGGACAACGGCAGCTTCAATGCCGCTGATGCCTACCTTGAATCACGGGCTAAGCCTAGTGGTGCGTCAATGGCTGTGCAAGGAAAAGTAACCTACTCTGGCGTAACTGGCGCATCACACGCAATCGTAACTTTCGAGAGGTTCTAATGAGTGGCTATCCTTCGATACCGTCAGCAAATCCAAGCGGCGGGCTGACGCAAACTGATTGCTTTCTTCAGGACATACTGAGCGCAACAGGCAGCTTATCCGTCCCTGCTGGCTCATGGGTGAACTTCGCGGGATTTCCAGGTGCAGTTGTTCAGCCAGGTGGCACGGCTGGAATTATTGCAAATGGCCTAGTGCTGAAGTTTCCAGCAATTGAAAAATACAGTCAGGTTATATTCTCATTCAGGATAACTGGAACAATTGGCGGCGGAGCTGGGACTCCGCGAGAATGGCAGATGCAAACAAGGCGACCTGACGGTGTTACGGTTGTTGGCTCTGATGGTGATGTGAAAGTAGATGGGTCAGATATTAGCAACAGAGACACATCACTGATTAGCTGGACTAAGGGCGCAACAGATCCATTTAGTGTTGATGGAATACAGGTGGGACTGCTAAACAACTCAGGTCAGACCATAACACTAACATCAATATCGGTTAGGATTCAGCGAGTTGTGAACCCAATCTAACGATAAGTGATACAATCAACAATCAAACAAACGAGGTGAAATATGGATTTTGAAGTACGCAATGAGCTAGCCGTGATGCTGCAAGATGACCCAGTTGCATTCCAGATGGCAATTGCTGAGGTGGACGGCAAAGAGAGGCTGGTAGTGTTCAAGCGCAAGTATCAAGAGTGCTACGGTCAGGCTCATAACCATGAGCAGCGGGTATCCATCTGCCTGCCGATTTTCAAGGAAACTTGGAAGCAGCTTTACGAAGTGCAGGCATAAAAACAAGCCCCCAATCAAGGGGGCTTTTCTTTAAGCTGTTTTACTTTCCAGAACTACCAAAACCACCATCTCCGCGATCGGTATCTTCCACATAATCCACTTCCTCAAACTCAACAACAGGAACTGGAATAAGCATTGCCTGAGCGATGCGGTCGCCGCGCACGTAGTCCATTGGCCTGACACATCCATTGTCATGCGTTAACTTAATCATCACTTCGCCAACAAACCCTGAATCCACTACACCAACGCAGTTTGCAAGGCGAACATCATTCTTGAATGCCATCCCGCTACGACTGTAAATCATCAGTGCGTAGCCTTTCGGAATCTCGAACTTCAGGCCAGTTGAGTGAATTGTGGTATGGCCAAAGATTGATTTTAAGCCATCACTGTAGATATCAAAGCAAGCATCACAATCGTGCGCGTATGTCGGGATTTTTGATGTTTCGGTAAGGCGCTTAACCTTGAGTTTCATATTCATCACTTAACCTCATTGTACATGCCAGCATCATATATTGCACCAGCAACATCGATGATAATCTCGTTTGATTTCTCGCTGTTCCAGCCTATTGAGTTTGCCAAAAGAACAATCTCATCAATCGCCTTCTCTCGCGCTGTTTTTAGTGGAATAAACGACACGTCCTTAATCGAATAATGCTGCTCAAAAGTTGAATATCCAACTATCACATATTCAACAGTTTTAGCAAGAATTGTCACCACATCAAAATGATCTTTGTTCCAGCATTTATGTTGAATCTCACAAACCTCACCAACAGGAGGAAGCTCTCCGTTTTTGTGCCAGTCGCTTACCTTGGTTGTCATTTCTGATTCTGATTTCATTTCAACATTAACCACTTGCTCTGGATATGCAGTGAAGTATTCTTCGCGAGATAGGATGCACTGGTGCCAGTTTGGAAGCTTTGCCTTTAGTGGACTTGTTGATCCAAAGAACATAAATCCAGTTCTGCAGTGCCAACCTCTGTCCGCGCTAATAACTGGTTTTTTGTCGTCATCAGTGAAGTGAATCCGCAGGTTAAATCCTGATTGAACAGCGTAATTTGCTTGATCGCGCCACCCGCCATTCTGGTGAATCGCATCAGCCAGAGCTTGCTTGGCTGGTTTGAGTGCCGATACCTTTCTGACTTTTTCAAGATACACGTAAGCTGCGCCAGATTCAGAAGAAAAAAGCAAGGATCGCGAGCCATCATCACGGATGAGAGTGAGTAAATCTCCAGCATTGAACTTGAAATGTTCAGTGCCAACAAACTCAAATTTATCGCCAACCTTATAACCAAGCTTCTCGCAAGGTGTCATTTTCTTGTTCATTTCTTTAACTCCATTATTCTTTGCTTCTTGCGTTGACGATGCATCTTAACTGCACAAGTTCCACCTGGCTTGCAATACTTCCGTGGCATACCTCGTCGCTTGTCATCATCCCACTCGAATTCGCATCCGCAAACCTCGCAGGTGCTTTTTATGATTGTCATTTCAAATCCCTCATCACTCTATGCCCAACATCATCAATATCGCTCTGGTACTTGTAGATTCCGATTCGAGGTAGAGACCACTTGTAAGAATCCCACTTACCGACCATCCACTCACCCCTGTATTTCAACCAGTAATAGCCCTCTTCTCGAACTGGCTTAACGTGCTTGTCTCGTGCTCTCACATTCACCTCCGTTGTTTGATGATTAATACTATTACACCACGCTAGGAGGCGCAATGGTTTTATTTACTTTCTTGTGATTCTCATGATGCAGACGCTAACACCAGTGCCATCAAATGCGCCGTCATGCTTGCTCATGAAATCAACGTCGAATCCATTGATGGTGTACTTCTGCCAAGCGCTAGCTGGAACTATCGCAACCAGCACACCACAATCAGCCAAGTGGTCAGCCGCCTTCTCAGTGTGAGCCTGCCAGCGACCAGAACTGAATGGTGGGTTCATGACTATGCGGTCGAACTTGCCAAGAGAAAGATTTAGAAAGTCACCTTGCACCACATTTGAATGGCCTTTCTCTTTCAGGATTTCGGAGTGAAGCGCGGACACTTCAATCAGCATTGATCCAGCAGGGAGGTAATCTGCAATTCCGCCTTGACCTGCGCTAGGCTCCAGTACTGACATTCCATCTTCAATGTCAGCATAACTAACGGCCAACTCTGCAAGCCCTTGCGGCGTTGGATAGAACTGGTGTGACTTATGGTCAGGGATGCATCCAGACGAGATTATCTCGTTGACGATGCGCTTCGGGTCATAGTCAAAAAGGTAGTAACCAGCCTTCTGCTTTACCCCTCCGATTGACTCAAGCACCGCGCCAGCCTGACGCACAATGAATTTATCCATCTCGTATGTTTTAAGCACAAGAGAGTTTGGAGTTGTGCGCCTTACCTTGCGATAACCAATATCTTCGATCTCATAGTGCTCTGTCGCACCAATCAAAGCCTCGATCACCTTGAACGGCAATGGCTTCTGCATCAGCTCGATATCCTTCAGCTTCTTCTTCGGCGCTGTGCGGAACTCTGCCGGAATTGCAGATGGATACAGAGTGGCAAGGATGGCATTCAACCGCCAAGCCATATCGTGGTGGATCTCAAGGTGCGCCGTGCCTTTCTTGTAGCAGCGAATCCGCATGGCGCCACCATCAATAGAAAGCCACTCGCCAGTTTGAGCCATGCCAGCCTGAATGACTCTGGTTGTCATACCTAACCCAGTGGGCTCATCACGCCCCATGAATCGAGCAATGATTTTGCGAAGGTCTGAAATGTGACCTTCATTGGTGTAATTGGTGGTGCCGTAGCTGGTCATTACATAGAGGATCATCCGCTTGCCAAATGCAGCAGGTGAGTTTGTGACGTGCTCTCCAGATAGGGCGCGGAAGATGCCTTCAACTCGCTCCGCCAAGAACTTCTCGCGTGAATTGAGCAGCTCTTGCAGCGTCAGGTAAACAGCCTCATCCTCGAATGGTGGCGTTTCGTGCTTCTTGATTAGCTCGTACCACTCATCACGGCGAACCTGTGGCATACACTCCAGAACGTCAGTCAGGCGCAAAGCCTTGTCCCAGTAATCAGAATGCAGGGCCGCCATTGCTTTGTCTTTCTGCATCAATCCTGAAACATTCAGACCAATGCGGCCTTGGTCTTCTCGGCAGGATTTCAGGTAGTAGCCCAGCGCTGATTTGCAATCATCGCTCTGCATAAACGAATCAACCGCATCAATGGATGCAGCTATGCGCTTATGAGTGGTAATTAGCGCACCAATAAGAGATGTATCTACTGGTGCAAAAAATCCACTTCCTGTGGCTGTTGATAGTGTGAGTTCGGTTTTCATTTCATCTCCTTAGTTGAAGCTGAAATACTATTACACATCATCATCAGGCGCAAGCTGTTTGTAATAGTTTTAACTGTCAAGGATAACTTGACGGTTGTCCATCTTCCCGACGCCAGCAAAATGGTGGTTGGTTATGCTGGGTTATGCTTTGCCAAAACGCCATCTAGGGTATGAAATCTTCTTTGCCAAAACGCGATGTCTCACTATAAAGACCTTAAAGATAAATAATCCCAATACTAACGTCATCGCATGGCGACGACCATGTTAAAAGCGCTTTGCAGTGAAAACTGCTTGCAGCAGATCATCATGCTTGCTACTATTGCTTTGCTTTCATTAAGTGCCTCTGAAAGACAATTGCCTCCCGTTAACTGTTGCAGCAGGGGAGGCATTTTTTTGCCCATTGAAAAGTGAATCTGTTGTGCTACAATTGGTTATCTGGCCTGCAAGCCGGCACACTAGAGGCATGAAAAATGAAGAATCAGTACACCTATATCCACAAGTCCGCACTCGAAAACCTCACTGCATCATCTGCAATCTTCCTTGGGCAAATTGCTTACTGGCACGGTAAGAAAGGCTTTTGCTCAACTCGCGTAACCAATGACGACAAGCAAGTATCGCTCGCTGAACTCGCTTGCATCAGTGACAGCCAGGCTGCGGCCTGCATAAAGAACCTTGTCGGCGATGGATGGATTGAGGCGTCGCGCACCAGATACAGCGTCGGCGGCGTCAATCGCCTAGGGTACTACCGACTCTCCCTTGCTGACAAGGCAAAGCGACTGTGGCTTAACTCTGACGGCAGCCGCAAGGCTCTTGGCGATGACTTCATCAAGGTCTCAAACGCTGCAATCAAGACCATTGGCGTAAACGCAGCGGTAGCACTCGCAAAAGTAATCCATCTATTCATTAACCGAGCGGCAAGCAAAGGCCGCAAGGGTCTATCCATCAAATCGTTAAATCTGGCAGCCTCCATAATCGGCCTGCCGTTGTCTACGCTGCGCCGTTACCTTGCCAATGAACTAGCTGGCCTTGTACGCTGGAATGCTTCTGAGTGCGTCATGTCGCTTGCTGGCGGTGCTGACACAGTTAAGCAGCATGCAGGAGCTGATGTAATCAGTAATCACGCACAGAAATCAGTCGCTGGAGTTCTGGCTCGCTTTGCTGAGTTCGCTGATTGGATCGGCAGCGGCTCAATGGACTGGGAGCGATTTGAGTCATGGGCAGAAAGCATCATTAGAAAGCTACGCGCTGACGGAGTTAATGCTGGTGATATTGATGCTGAGTTTGAATCCATGAAGGAGCTGTACGCATGAACGAGTCAGAATGCGCTTGCATTGATTTTGCTAGAAAGCTAAAGATTGCCATAGGCGCACAAATACCACGCGCTTACGGTTTTAGGCAGTCATCTACTGTTTGTTATGAAATTTGCGAATATTACCAGCGTGTAACATTCAGCGCATACGTTGACGTTGCCTATACATGGGTATCAATCCCTCTGTGCTTTCTCGCTGAAGAGGATGTAAATGATGTTTCAATTGAGATGGCTATGGACATAAAAAGCCAGCTATCAAGGCAAATTGATGAAGTTTGGATTCTTAAGTAACCACCAACAAACAGCCAAAGTAAGGAAACATAAAGATGATGAATTTACCTGTTAGTTACAAAAACAACGTTGCGGTTATGAGTTCTGCTGACTTGGCTCGCTTGTGTGTTGGTGACGCCAAGAACGCTCACAGCCATTTCATGGAGAAAGCTAAAAAGGTGCTTGGCGATAAGCTCCCAAATTTTCGGGAGCTTGAGAAATACCTAAGAGGTGAAAGAGAAATCCTCCTATTGCCTGAGCGCGAGGCTTGCCTCATGGCAATGTCTTACAGCTACGAGTTGCAAGCTAGGGTTTATGACGCATGGCAAGAACTTAAGAAAAAGGCAGAATCAAATGCAGGTGGCGGAGCTATCAATGAAGCCCTAGCTCTGGCAGAGGTTGCAGCTCGCATGCTCAACATGAGCAACAGCTCAAAGCTTGGGATGCTGCAAAAGGTAGAGCGCAAATATGGAGTCCCAAGCATCCTCCCAAGTTATGCTGTTGACGCTCCATCAGATGCAGCTGACGGCTCTAGTCGAGTTACAGTTTCCCTTACTGAGATGCTGAAATTGAATGATGCAAGGATATCAGTTCAAGCAGCATACAGGGCTTTGCAAAGTGCTGGCATTGTTGAGCGTCGCACTCGCCCATCGACTGGTGGCACAGAGAAGGAGTTCTGGGCGCTTACCACCAATGGATTGCTTTATGGAAAGAACATCACATCGCCAAATAATCCTCGCCAAGTCCAACCTCACTTCTACGAGACTAAAACATCAGCAATTTTAGCGATCACCTCATCTAAATGATAATGAGAAACTATGAAGATTGAACTAAACAGCCACGAGCTGCGAATCGTGATGAATGCACTAGATCGCAGCCACAATCGCGCCAGCAATGACATTCGAAACGCTAGAGACAACAAAGACTACATCGACCAAGAGTGCAAGCTGCAAGCTGAGTGCTGCCAAGATGACTGGGTTGAGACTTACGAGGAAATCATTGAGTATAGACTGGCAATTAGGGCCGACATCGTGGCGTTGAAGGCTAAGATTCGCAGCCTCACAAAAAAATAACCAAAAGATACTATTGCATCAAGTTAAGTTTGATGTAATAGTATCTACATCAACACAGGAGATTGATATGGAAATGTTTGTTTTGATGGTGATTCTAGTTGTTATTTATTTCGCACCAACAATCATTGCAGTTCAAGGTGGCCACAAGAACCAAGGTGCAATCGCCGTGCTTAACCTTCTGCTTGGCTGGACTTTTATTGGGTGGGTTGCGTCGATGGTATGGAGTGTATCAAAATGAAATCACACATCGCAGAGCAGCTTAACTCAGGAAAGACTTTCAATGAAATCATAGTAGAGGTAAAGCGCGAGATGGTAAGCCAAATGCTTGTAAGAACTTACGGAAACCAGACAGATGCAGCAAGGCGGTTTGGCGCGGGAAGAAGCACAATTCAGAAGTGGGCTAAGTGATGGGACAGCTTCTTATTCATGTAATAGCGTTCGTTGTTTTAACTGTTCTTTTTATGGTCGGTCTTGCGGTTTGGAGTGGTGTATGAATATTTCTCAGGTTACAGCTAAAGATGACGAGGCATTGTGCTATCTCAGCATGTTGGTTACGGTAGAGCTTGCGGCAGAGATTCACCGCAACAAGCCTAACACGGCAATTCGCAAGACTGTTGCGCGATTGCTGCCACGGATGAACCATCCACGAGTCAAGGCGATTATGGTTGGTTTGGCAAGACAGAGCTTTCCTATCGGGTGTCTGCTGATGCTTCGCAGGGAGTTGGAGGAAGTTGTTGACGGAAAGATTGCATTCGAGTAATGTTATCTAAGTCCCACCGTTAGGAGGTGATCATCCGGTAAACCTAAGCACATTAGCAAGCCGGAATATCTGGTAATACTCTGAGCAATTCCGTGAGGAATGGCGAAGAGACTTCAACTGTGATTGCATTGCGCCTAAGCGATGGAGCTTAAAAGCATACTACGGCGTAGCAGGGGAGAGAAGAGTCGCTAGACCTGCCAATCAGTGCAATCAACAGTTGCGGCCAATCGCAACAAAGCAATGCAGGAAAGTTACAGCGCGAAATGTGCCTGCATCACAGTAGCGCCAGCAAGCTAGATAATAATCGCCAGACTCCGATGAAGGCAAAAACCAGCTGGACTGTGAACGCCTGAGCGATGCATAGCAGGGAGGCTTGTCTAGCAATAAAAGAAGCCAAGTGACGACTTGGTAAAGCCCTCGGGTTTTTGCCTATGTAGATAGTCTAAACGCAAAAGGCGGGGCACCTAATTTAGCTTCATTAGCTCAAGTGGATAGAGCAATTACCTTCTAAGTAGTCGGTTGCTGGTTCGAGTCCAGCATGAAGCGCCAAATCAAGCTCCATTAGTTCAATGGTAGAACACTTGCCTTGTAATCAAGTGATGATTGTTCGATTCAATCATGGAGCACCAAATATGGCCCCGTAGCTCAATGGTAGAGCGACCGACTCATAATCGGCGGGTTGCTGGTTCAAATCCAGTTGTGGGCCACCAAATCAACACGCCTGACAAGCCTCTCTAAGAAGCTCAAATTGACAGGCTTTATCTAACAAAGGAGATTGAATTGGAATACGAAACAGCAAAGATTGAATACGATGGTTTTGAGGGTGACATCATTGGCAGCTATATCACGCGAGAAGGCAAGGAGGGTGTGGTGGTACAGCAGCATGGGACTAAAGTTGTACACGTTTACGGCAAGAATCGACTAGAAAAGAAAGAATGACACGAGGCCACCAATCGGTGGCTTTTTCTTTGCCTGCCTTTCTCGTGATATAATCACATCAATATCAACGGAGGCTCTATGTCTTTACTCGTAAACATTTCGACGCTTGTTGCAAACAGCGAAATACGCACGGAGGTCGTGGAGGGAATAGAATTTACCGTCCTACCATCAAAAACCCTCCCGCCTGAGATTGTGATGAATGGAATCCTTTACCCTGCTGAAGAGGTAGAGGCCACCATTAACACTCTGGACGGTTCCCCAGTCACAATGTCACACCCTGTAATTAATGGAAAGTTTGCAGACGCCTACCTTCCGCTGGCGCAAGCAAAGTTTGGCATTCTTGGTGCTCACAACAAGGTACGCGGGAAGTCAGCTGATGGCTCTTGGATTATTGACAAATACATCCCAACCGAACAGCTTACAAACTCCTCCAATGGCAAGAAGCTGGCGGAAGCCATCAAGTCAAAGCAACCAATCCACACTAGCACTGGCGTTTACCTCACCAAAGAACCTGAAATCGGCGTCAATGACATGGGTCAGGAATACACTGCGCGCGCAAAAATAGACCGATTCAATCATGACGCAGTGCTTCTGAATGAAGTAGGTGCCGCCACTCCTGAGCAGGGAGTCGGGATCTTTGTGAATGCCTCGGGCGAGGAAGAGGAAACAGATGTCATGTATGTCAACGCATACGACGACAAACAGCTAGAAGGTCAGTTTGAAATTAAGGTTAAAGGCTCAATGCTTGAGCGTTTCCTTGAGTTCATGAAAACTGTGGTAAAATCAGAGCCATCTGATGAATATCAGACAGTAAATTCAAACCGCGAGGGTAACGAAGTGGACGAAACCAAAGTAAAAGAAATTGTCGAGAGTGCTCTCGCGGCAAACGCTGCTCAGAGTGCCGAGACCATCAAGCAGGCAATTGATAGCGCCGTTGCTGCCGCATTGGCTGCTAACGCACAAACTCAAGCGGAAGCAGAAAAGGCTCAACTGGTAGAGCAAGTTGTTAACTCCAAGCTGCTGCCGGAAGATGCAGCCAAAGAGTGCGGAGTTGCTGCACTGAAAGCCATGCTGGAAGGAAACTCTCAAGGTCATCCCGCGATGGGTCTGCGCCGTGGCGTCGCATCCAATCAGGATGAAGACATCTTCGCAAACTACAAGATCGAGGGCTAATCATGGCTAAGGGTCGTTTTGCACGAATCAACTTGGACGGAAAAAGCATTTCCAAGACCAAACTGACTACCGCAGCTGCTACCGCTCCAGGTCAATTGCTGGCGCTTAACACTTCCGGCCTGTTTGCTGGTTACGCCACAGCTGGCCTGCGAAATGCGTTGCTGTACGTTGCTCGCCCGCTTGAGCATGAAGGCTTGCAGTCCGCCGATGCAATCCCCGCATCATCTACCGTTGTTGGCGAGCTGGCAGAAAATGGCCGAGAGCTGGCTGTGCTGGTTGCTGCTACCTCTGCTCTGAAAGAGGATACTGCACTCACTCCTGACGCTTCTGGTCGCCTTAAGATTGCCGTGGTTGGTACTGACGTGGTTGTTGCATACAGCCAAGAAACTTACACTGTTGGCGCGGCCGCTGAGCTCGTCAAAGTTCGATTCGTTTAAGGAGCGCAAAGATGCTTGTTTTTGAAGATAAGATGCTCGAAGGCAACAGCGCCAATACCCGCGCCAGCCAGAGCCAATACAACGAGATGCTGTCCCAGCGTAAGGTATTCACCCGACAGAACAAGCACTTCGTTGACATGTACGGCAATGAGATGCTGCCTGAAGCTCGCGCAGGTCTTGAGGCTAACGCAGGAAAGCCAGCTCTTGACTTCTGGCGAGAGACTGACCTCACGTCCATTAAGGTCAAGGACAACGATCAAGGTCGCGAGTTCCTGACTGACCTTATGGGTCTGGCAAAGCCGCTGTCTATCGGTAAGACTTCCAACGCTTACGCCAAGGGCACTGACGTATCCAAGGACGTAGAGCGCAGCATGGACTTCAAAACTCCGGTTGACTTCGACCACAACGAAAACGTGTACGACAGCGACCCTATCCCATGCTTTACCGCTGGCTATGGTGTTAACTACCGTAAGGCGGTTGGTGGCCTGACTGAGGCTGTTGATTTCGCCACTGATGCTCAAGCGCTGAAAATGAAGTGGGTGCTGTCCAACATCGCTGACTACATGCTGACTGGTGACACCAGCATTAAAGTAGATGGTGCAACTGGTCAGGGAATCCGAAACCACCGCAACACCTATCAGGTCAACCTTGGTGCTGGTACTGTCGGAGGCTTGGTTGGTGCAAACATCGACTTCACCACCGCAACAAACGACCAGATCATTGCGTTCTTTAACCAGTACCTTGCTGCTGCGCTTGATAACAACTTCGTTGACCGGATCGACGTTCTGTGGGTATCACCTGAGATCATGCGCGTCATGAGTCGTCCGTATAGCGCATCAGGCCAGTTCAAGGAAGGCACCCTGAAGGATTATGTTATGAACTTCGGCCGCGTTGCTGACATTCGTCGCACCTTTAAACTGACTGGCGGCCAGCAGATGTTTGGTTACGTCCGCAGCTCTGATTACGTCCGCCCGCTTGTTGGTGCATCTGTTGCTGTAGTTCCGATGGTGCGTAACACCCCATTCGACAACTACAACTTCATGATTTACGGCGCAATGGGCCTGCAAGTTCGTGCAGACATCAACGGTAAATCCGGCGTGTTCAACTTCTCTGTGGTCGCCTAACGGCTGATTCAGTGTGTTATTATGAAGGGGCTTAGGCCCCTTTTGTTTTGGAGATTATTCAATGCCACGTTACAAGCTAATTCAAGATTTCGGCGGTATGAAGGAAGGTGATGAGATTATTACCGAGCAACTTAGTGACATGATTAAGCCTGTTGCGGTAGAGATTGAAGAGGCTCAACTCGAAGTTGCCACTCCTGAGTCTGCCGCTGATAAGCCTAAGCGCCAATACAATAAGCGCCAAGAGTCCGAGTAATGGCCACCATCACCCAGCAAGAAGCGGCGCAATTCATCACTAAGCTTGGTTTTGAGCCGCTAACTCAGATTGAGTTTGACGCCTTTATTGAAGTGGCTGATGGCTATGATGCTGCTTTCGCTGCTGCTGGATACAGCAATGCCAAGATTCGCCAAATCAAGCTGTACCTTGTGGCGCTGCAATCCATCAATGGCGTACGCCAAACTGCATCGCAAAGCGTGGATGTTCTGAGTAAGTCGTACAAGTACGGTACGCTCGAAGACACCTATAACTGGCTTTCTGTTCGCATCAGTGAAGCAGATCCTGATGGTATCGTTGATATTCCAGCGTCAAGCGAAGGTGGCGCGTTCATTATGACAGTTGGAGGTTGTTATGAATAAGATCGTAGAGTGGTGCGAGAAAAAACGAGACGAAGCCAAGGATGGAGAAACGGCGTATCACTATCACCAGTTAGCTGAAATGTGGAGGTCTCGCCTTGAGTCTTGATTTCATCGGTGCAGATTTCATGACACTGAAGTGCACGTACTGGCAGAAGATAGGCCATGATGACTGGGGTGGAATTGATGTGTTCGGGCCGCCAATATCTGCAAGGTGCTGGTACAAGAAGGATTTTAAGCTTATTCGCAATGATCGCGGAGAAGAGATCGCGGCGAAAGCAATGTATCTTTCTGATGAGCTGACTCCAGTTACCAACGGCTCATACATAGCATTCGGTGAATCAGTGGTGCTTGACCCAATTGCGGCTGGAGCATCCGTTGTGATTGGTGTTGGACTTGTTCCAGCAGATGCGCTTGGTTCATCTGACCTTAATAAGGTTTACGTCTGATGGCTATCAAGAAGGCGAAATTCATCAACAACATGCCGAAGGTGATTGCCGAGATTGACCAGAAGGCAGGCCGCGCTGCTTATGCTGCCGCTACGGTGCTTGATGCTTATCAGGCAACTAATATACCGATTGATACATCAGCACTTGCAAATAACCGCTCCATCGAGCTGAAGCAGTCAGGAACCATAGCAAGCGCAACGCTGAAGTTTCACCAGTCATATGCAGCAGCGGTACACGCCAAGGTAGGCGTTAACTGGAAGCGACCAGACGCAATTGACCATTGGCTTGCAAGGTCAGCAGAAGAATCGCGCGATGACATGCAGTCTGCAATCTTTGGAGTTATGAAGCTATGAGGTACATAGAGGATATTAGGGATTGGCTTCTGCTAAACAATCTGCTGCTTGGATACCGTGAGCAAAAGTTTGAGTGGAAAGACTCAGGGATTTCAACAGACAGATTTATCGTAATTCAGCCTGACGGAGGTCAGCCTGCAAACGGTGAATTTCGCTCTCCTTTTGCGAGATTGCTTATCATTGGCAAAAAAGCAGAGCCGCACCAGATTGCTGGCGGCGTAGTAGAGCGCGCAAATGATATAATCACAACCATGCAGGATAGTTACAGCCAAGGCAGAAACTTCCTGATGGTGCCAGTGAATGACATTTCAATCACGGCACGAACTGAAGACGGCAGGCCATACTGCCAAATCAATTTACGAATATTGGCAAACAAAGAGGGTTAACAAATGTCAACCGCCTACACGGGTCGTGATCGACTCCTTAGTTTTAGCGTGTGCAAGCCTAGTGATGGCGGTGAGGCTCTCGCCACCGTAAAGGCTCGCACTTTCCTACACATTGGTGGAACTCGCGGAAAAACAAAAAATGCCCAATGGGACACTGCGGATGTAACTTCGAGTGACAGTCCTCAGTACAACAAAGAGTATCTTGTAACGTTCAAGGAGAACACTCTATCTGTTGACGGCATTTATTTGCTAGACGCATCAGCAAACATGGATGCTCTTGAGGATGCTATTGTCTTCCCTGATGCAACAGAGCAGGACGGGCAGCCATTTATGTGGCTTAAGTTCGAGCATCCACAGCTCACCACTCGTTACTTGTTTGGCATGGTGACTAGTTTTGAGCGAGGCGAACCGTATGATGGTGGCTCAACGTACAGTCTGGAGATGAATGTTATGAACGAACTGAAGGATACGGCTCCTTAAAAAACGGGGCTTATGCCCCGTTTATCTTTCTTATCTCGCCTAGCGCGAAAGACGCAGAATCGTCAAACAAAAACCACTCAGTGCATCCATTGAATCCTGACAATCCAGCGCTAACAAGGTTTGAGTGCAGATCTCTTTCAGTCTTTGCTGCGTCGTATCCAATTTCAAATTTAGCATACTCAACAAGATGAAAATCGAACGGAGTGTTTTTAATTAAAAATGAAACCCTATCATTGACGTTGTTTGTTATTCCTATTTTTACCATATCACCACTGTCACTCACCAATGCATAAACATACCCCTCTCTATGCGGGTCAAATCCACATTTGCTGCACGATGGGCATCTGTATCCATTTAGTATGGCGTTCGATGTTTGAATGTACTCTCCATGCCTATCGCAATGCATTACAGCTTTGCTTTTGTTGTTCTTGTACTCACCATCAACCCACCTAGCAAAAACCAAGCCAAGCGATAAAAATTTAGCCTCCACATCAGGCTGCTTACTGGCTCTTTTTCTTCTTCTCACCTCTATCCCGCACCTTGGGCACCCATGTCCATTTTGAAGATCTAAAACAACAGAGCTCCACACATTCCCATCTTTTTTACATCTCACAACAGCTTTTGTTTTTGAGTTTTTGTAAGCTCCTTCATGCCAACCAATAAACTCAATTCCATTTATTTCACCAACCCTAGATAACATCTCTCCCTCGGTAATTCTTGCTTTTCCGGCGCACATCGGACAACCATGAGGCCTATCCACAAGATCTCTAACAGCAGCAGACCATCTGTACCCATCAGTATCGCACTCCATTGTTGCCTTGCTATACGATCCAGCGTATCCATCAGCCCACCCCACAAACTTCATCCCAGAAAGCGAATGCAATTGCGACTCCCTTACCTCAACAGAAATTCTTACCCCCATAAATCCTCCAGTTGTCAACAAATGAAATTATACACCAGAGTGGGAAGTTGGTGAAGATATAAATCAACTGGATTTATATTGACAATCAACGGCGCTGTCGGGATGAAGTTGGCAGTTCTTAACGCATGAAAAAGGGGCTTTATGCCCCTTTGTTTATTTCTCAATCAACTCTAGCGCCAATTGCAATCTGCTATTTATTGAAGCCAACTCATCAGCAAGATTCGATTTATCTACCTTTCGCTTTGCAAGACCTCTTCCATGAAAAGAGCCATCAGAAACTGATGCCAATTCGCGCCTAGTAAAATCATGCATAAGCATGTCAATCTCATGCCGCTCTTGCAGCTTTGATGCCATCCAGTTGAAGGCGGCAATGTAAGCCTCCTTCCACTTTGCGGCGTCCTTGCCAGTAAAGCCCATAACTAGAAATGCCATTCCATCCTTTGTCATACTGCAAACCCTTTCAGGCTTTCCGTTTGCTAACTCATTGATTTCATAGCTAAACCCAAAATTGGCGCACTTAAATTCATCACTACAATTCAGGTTGTCTATCGCTCTTAGCACATGCCTGTGATGCTTGCCAAACGCATCAGCAACCTTGCGAGATGTGGTGATTGGCTGACCGTCCGCACACAAAACAAGACGCTTAAAAACATCAATATTTTCCATCACAAAACCCTCAAAGCAAGAAAGAACAGTGAATCATCTTTTCAACGCCAGACAAGTCTCTCGCCTCATCTGTGCCAGCAATGTCTTTGAAGGTCATAAACAGCCCCCTGTCTAACTCAGTTTCACAAAAAGCAAGATGATCTGGATTTGTGTCGAATGCGTATCCTATTGCCAGAACCGCCTTCTCTGCATCCTCTCGAATAACAGGCTCATTGTTTACAGTGTATCCGTGACAGCACTTGAGCTTGTCGTACAGCTCTTGAGTCATGTCAACGATGGCAATGTTTGTTTCTTCTGGGATCATTTCGTTGATTACTAGGACTTTCATAAATACTCCTTTGTTGGTGTGATTGAATGATGACGCACCAGCCGTTGTAAGTACAACGAGTAATTTTCATCGACACGGCAAGCAATGCCAACGTGGTAAAATCATGCAATCACAGGAGGATTCATGATCGACACCACATCAGGGGATGCAAGCATCCAGCATATCGACACTGCCACCGGAGAGGTCACTGAATGGGTATTCCGCCCTAGCTTCAAAAACCTGTCGCGCATAGGCTCACCCAGCGAGATTGTGAGCATCTTTGGAGACCTCTACGGCGCATCGTATGACGGAATGCTACGAGAGTGCCCAAGCGCGTTTATGCCGCGATTGATGGAGCTTGCTCATAAGTCAGTGTTGCAGGCTGCACTTCACATTCTTTATTCGTGCTATGAGGGAGATGATGATAGCGGCCTTGTTAGGCTGATAGGTGGCTTCTCTCCAAACTACCACGGCACAAAGATTCTGTACCAAGTGGGAAAGATGCCACCTGAAAACATCATCGCGCTGGCTAGGTCACTACTTAAACACGGCATGATTGGCACCAAGAAATCAGATGGCGGTGGCGAATACGTGCCACAGTGGAATCCGGCAGAGTTTATCGACTTGGCTCGCACGGCGTTAAAGCTACCGCTTGCCGAGGCTGAACAGCTAACCATGACCCGCTTTCAGCGACTGATAGACCAAGCATATCCTGACGCAAAGAAACCAGAGCGCGACATCATGAACAAAGAAACTTACATGGCGCTAATGCGCGACATTGAGAAAAAGAAAGGGGCTAAATAATGGCTACTAGCGCAGGCGAGTTGATTTATACCGTTGATGTGGACACCGCAAAGTTCATCTCAGACACCAAAAAGGCGTCAGCAGAGTTTGATAAATTCGGAAACGAACTAACAGAGATGGATAAGAAGGCCGGAAGATTCATAGACTCGGCTGGAAGGATGAGAGAGGCAACAGGTAGATTCGTTAAAGGGATATCATCTGGGAAGAGGGAGGTTGAGAGTTTCGGTGGCGCTCTTGGTAGTCTTGACGCATCCATGACAAAGCTAGCTGGATTCGTGGCTGCATACGTTACGACTGAAAGGCTAAAGGCTGCGTTAATGGCCTCCGTAGAGGCAAGCAAGATTTTCCAGAAATCCATGAGCGACCTTTCCGCCATCACTGGCGCAACTGGAGACCAGCTAAAGCTTCTGGGGGCTAACGCTAGGCAGATAGGTGCAACCACATCTCTATCAGCGAGTCAGGCTGCCGAGGCATTCAAGCTGATCGCGTCAGCAAAGCCAGACTTGCTTGAGTCAAGCGCGGCATTGAACGCCGTTACAAGAGCTGCCGTCACGCTTGCTGAGGCCGCTGGCACTACGCTACCAGAGGCCGCAGACACTCTTGGTAGTGCGCTAAACCAGTTTGGAGCTGATGCGTCAGAGGCTAACAGATACATAAACGTGTTAGCTGCTGGCTCTAAATTTGGCGCGGCAGAAGTAACAGATGTAGCTGTCGCTTTGAAAAACTCTGGTGTGGCAGCGGCATCGGCAAGCGTTGGCTTTGAGACACTTAACGCAGCAATCCAATCACTCGCAGCGGTTGGCATTAAGGGCGGGGAAGCTGGAACAGGCCTTAGAAACATAATCCTAAAGCTGGAGACTGACACCAATCAAAAATTAAGGCCCAGTGTTGTCGGTCTAACCGCAGCATTGCAAACCCTTGCTAGCGCAAATGAAAGTACGGCTGCGCTAACTAAGAGGTTTGGGCTTGAAAACATAACAGCCGCGCAGGCTCTGCTGAATAATGCCAATTCAATGGCTGAGCTTGAGCAAAAACTTACGGGAACAAACACCGCATACGAGCAGGCGTCAACTCGCGTAAACAACCTTGACGGAGACATGAAAGCCCTGAACTCCGCCACTGAGGCGCTTGCCATTGCCATCGGTGACAAGCTAAATCCAGCAGCGAGAGACTCAGCAAAATTCATAACTGAGTTGGCGACAGCAACAACAAACTGGCTAGATTCAATATCGGATGCCCCATCAACTCTTAATGGCGCAATATTCAAATTGCAGTCTGTTTACGAGGAAATCAAGCGACTTGAACAAGTTCAGAAAGGTCAGGGCGCTGCCGGTTTCTGGGGCGGCATTCTCGGTGTTGATGTAACAAAGCAACTTGATGAGCAGAGAGCAAAGGCGAAACAGCTACAAGACTTCATTGCGGGCTTGCAAGGCAGGACATCTGGTGATGGTGGATCTGACTCTGGAACAAAGCCACCTCAACCACCAAAGGAAGACCCAAAGACAGATAATGAAGCTCTTGAGAGGCTACGTCAGCAGGCTGAACTTGCAAGGCTGTCCGGCGCGGCAAGGGCTCGACTTGCTGCCATACAAAGGCTTGGAAAGGATGCCACAAAGGAAGAAAGGGAAGAGGCTGAAAAGCTTGCAACTGAAATATTCAACCTTGATGAACAACAAAGGAAACTTAAAAAATCAACCGGATCAGCAACGACAGAGGCTGAGAAGAATGCATCTGCTATTGCGGACGCGAAGCTGAAAACAGAGCAGCTTAGACTTGAGCTGGAAAACCTAAAGGCTGGCACTGATGAGGCGTCAGGAGCAACATCAAGATACAGCATTGAGTCAGCCAGACTTGCTGCACAGCAGCAGCTAAACAAAGAGGCCACGAAGGAACAAGTTGAGGCTCTTGCACAGCAGATTCTTGCCCAGAAGCAAATCACCGCTCAGATTGCTCAGCAGGGCAGGCTTGAAGCACAGAAAAAAGAGGCGCAAGGCTTTGTAAAGCAGCAAGCATTCGACGCAGCATCACCGCTTGAGCAGATTGACATTGAAGAGCAGGCGAAGATTGCCAAGCTGGATGAATATCGCAATCTTGAGCTAATCAGCCTGCAAGAGTTTGAGACCACCAAAAACAACATCATCAAGCAGGCTGCTGATGAGCGAGCAGCAATTGAGCTTGCTAGAAACTCAATGATACTTAGCGCATCTTCCGATTTCTTTGGTGGAATGGCTGACTTGACAGGCGCTTTCGCAGGTGAGCAATCAGGCGCATACAAGGCTCTATTTGCCATCAGTAAGGGCTTTGCGATTGCTAACGCAGCGTTGCAGCTTCAGACCGCGATTGCTAACGCATCTGCATTGCCTTGGCCTGCAAACATCCCTGCAATTGGTCAAGCTGTAGCGCTTGGCGGTCAAATAGCATCAAGCATTGCTGGCGTTAACTACGGAGGGGCTCGCGAGTTCGGCGGCCCAGTAGACGCTGGCAAGATGTACCGTGTAGGTGAAGGTGGCGCACCTGAGATTTTCCAATCAGGCGGCAAAAACTTCATGATTCCAGGTGATGGTGGCAAGGTGATCCCTAACGACCAAATCGGCGGCGGTGGATTCCAGCAAAACGTTCAGGTTCACAACTACTCTGGAGAGAATGTTCAAACAAAAACATCAATGGATGGAAAGCAGCTAGAAATCGTGATCGGAGAGGTGGCCAAACAGATCAGTCAGCGTCGCGGCGGTGTTGGCCGAGCCCTTGCATCATCGACAGGAACGAAATGGAAGGCCCAATGATGCGTGGTAAAATGTCAGCAACAAAAGAGGATTCGACATGGCAATCGTAGATTACCCAGGCCAAGTGCCAAAGCCATTGATTTCAGTGTCACGCACTCAGGAGCAGACATTCCAAATTGTGCAGCCATTGCGCGGGCCTGGCTATGTCAAGCGCCTGAACAATGACGCGCCAGTGACCTATGACATGACGTGGAGAATGACCAGAGACCAAGCCGCGCAGTTTCAGACTTGGTTTTACTCAATGAGCTCAAGCGGCCTAGCGATGGGCCGCAATCAATTTCAGCTTCTTATTGATACGGAATGGGGCCAGCTGCTGCACACGCTACAGCTAACGCCTGATACATTCTCGCAGACGCAAGAGGCGCACAACGTATTCAGCTACCAAGCAACCGCAATAGCTCGCAAAGTGCCCATTCCTCAGTGGTGGTTTGACCATGAAGACTTGGTTAACTCTGAATTCTTCGCGCAGCGCAGCCTGTTTGATTTGGTTATGAACCAGCAACTACCGGAGGCGTAATGCCAGATAACGCAACCATATGGACGACAAAGGCCCCCGTGCTGGAGTTTGACACTATTGAGTTTAGTCACTCATCCATCGATACCATTCGCATAGTTGCAAACCAGTACGATCAAAAGGTATTGCTTGGAAACGAGTACCAACCTTGCTATGTCGAGGTGCAATACCCGAAGATTGATGGCGAGTCACAACCTGAAGCAAGTTTTAGCATGGCGCGGCCAATAGTTGGTGACTTGGTACAGCGCACAATTCGCAGTATTCCGCCATTCATGAGAATCAAGGAGCCTGTGAAAGTTGTTATGTCTCACTGGTCTGACTCAGACCTTACAACTCCAATGTTCAGCTATGAGCTGAATTTGAGCAATGAAGGCGTTTCAATGTCTGTTGATAGTGTCACTTTCAAGGTTGAGAAGATCAACAATATGACTAGGGGGGTGGCTAAGATATACAGGATCGATGAATGGAGTGGGCTGGAGGGAGCGTGACAGAGGAATCATTTATTAGCTATTGGGTTGGTAAGCCATATCGCGTCAGAGGTAACGATGAGTCTGGAATAGACTGCTGGGCTCTGGTTGTGCGCTACTATCGCGACGTTCTTGGTGTTGAGCTTGATGACACATACGATGACAACATCGCAAGAGGATTCGAGCATGAGATTCAATCTGGAGTATGGGATTCATGCGAAAAGAAAGATGCTGGAGTGGTGTTCATGGCATTCGATCATTCAGGTGAGCCGCGCCACGTTGGCATTGTTGTAGGTGGCGGAGATCTCATCCTGCATTCCAGAAAAACACGAGTACAATGCGATAGAATGGGTGTAATGCGCGCTCACAGATTGGAATTCTATCGACATGTTGATAATCGACACACCACTAAAGAAGATTCGCATACCACTTGACACATCAAAAACATGGGCTGAAAATATTCTGTCAGCCCATCCACAACTTTTAGATCCTGATTTCACCGCCATCAGCCTCAACGGTAAGCGCATCAAAAATAGAAAGTTTGATTGCAATGCAAAGCCGAGTGGTGGAGACCTGCTTACAATTTGCGTAAGACCTCAAGGTTTTGACCCATTTACAATAGCCATAGCTGTTGCTGTTGTTGCATCCGCTGTTTCTTATGTCCTGGCAAAGCGGGCTCTTGGTAACATTGAGGATCGCACAGGAAAGCAATCAGGAAACACTCAATTCACAGGGCAGACAAACACCGCTCGCCTATACAGTCAGCGACCTGACATCTACGGTAAAGTTAGAGCGTATCCTGACTTGATTGGCGAGGCTTTGCTTGAGTACGTCAACAACAAGAAGGTTTTAACCCACTACTTTAACATCGGTCTTGGCTACTACGACCTAACACAATTCAGGTTCTCAGATTCAAATCTAGCAACTTTCCAAGAGTCAACTTACACAGTTTATCAACCAGGAGAAGTTAACCCGCTGATTAGGGAGCAATTCTCATTCCCAGAGATTGACTCATCAGGAACAGAACTTAAGGGCGTGAACGAGGTAGAGCCTGATCCTTCAGCTCCATCATTCTTTTCAACTCCAGTAAATGTGTCAATTGACGCAAGCAGCACGTTTACAGTTGAGTATCAAAACCCAACTCCAATGATACCGCCATCATTAGGAGGCGGCGGGCAACTTGGAAACTGGTATAACAACAGAACACCAGATGATAAAATTCCATCTGAAGCTGTAAAATTTGATTACAGCATACAAAATCCATTTGGCGGAGAAGATCAGTTCAGTTACACGGCTGGCTCTGCAAAAATATCATTCAGCTCAATAACCGATAGGTACACTGTAACATCTGAAAACTTCAGAGGAAACACCGGATCTTTTGGTGGGTTTGTTGGTGATGTTGGAATAACTGAGGCAAAATCAGCTTATGTTGGGTGGTTCCTGTCAACCGTTCAATGTACTGAGTTGTGGTTTAATATTGTGTTTAGAAGGGGCCTAAAGGGTGATGCTGTAATTGAATTTGAGTATCAGCCATGCGACTCACAAGGAAATCAGACTGGATCACCAATTACATCAACAGCAACATACAGTGATGGAACATTTGACGATAAGTCATTCACCTTCAAAGCTCAGGGTCTTGCGTCAACATATTACAGGGTTAGAGCAAGGAGAATAAATAACTCAAACGATGACGGCTCTAGCCAATCAACGCTTGAGTCAATAGCTGCCATTCGCGTAAAAACAAACGTCGTTCATCCAGAGGATACAACCCTAACAATCCAGTCAACAGCAGGTAATGCAGAGACTGGAACAGAGATGAAATTCAACGTTATGTCTAGCCGAAAAATGATCTGGTGGGATGGTTCAACAATACGAGGCTGGAATGCTGCAACAAAAACAGAGATACCGTCAGATCTTCGAGCTAGCGAGTTCGCTGCTGATGGCATTTTGCATAACTACATAGTGATGGGTGGCGGCTCAGTTGATGAAATTGACGTTGATGAGCTTTACGCAATCCATGATAAGGTTTACGCAATCAATCCAGATCTAACAAAATGCTCCATCACGTTCGATGATGCTGACCAAGCGCTTGGCGATCGCGTAAAGACTTTGGCTTTGCTGCTTGATGTTGAGACAAGCTATGACGGAATCAAAGAATTTTTTGTAAGAGACGAGCAACGCAGCATTGTTGTTGCTCAGTTTGACGCTTACAACCTTGCTGATGACCAATACAGCAAGACTTACTCCTTTATGCTTAAAGACCAGTACACTGGCGTAAGGCTTGAGTGGGTTGATGTAAATGACAAGAACAAGAAGCGCTACATCAATCTTGCATTGGACAACAGCGGTGACGTTATCGAGTCCGACAGCTTCCACCCTAAAGAGATTAAATTCCTTGGTTGTGGCAATGAAACTCAGGCCATGCACAGGGCAAAACTTGAATTCAACAAGCTGATTTACCAAAGCGAGTCAGTCACATTTAACGTGGTAGATGATGGGTTCATCCCTAGATTCGGAGATATGGTGCGATTCGTTGAGTACGCTGATGAATACGTTGTAAATGGTGAGGTGATTGGAATATCTGGCAACACCTACACATCAAGCGCGTGGCTTGGTGACTTGGAAGCTGGCGTTACATACTGGGCAACATGCACAAAAGCCAACGGACAGACAACTGATTGGGTTGAGCTGACCTCATGGGATGGTTACTCATTCACAACAACATCGCCAATGACTGGCGCTTACGTTGCAGACCAGATTGACAGCCAAGTTGGTAGCCGTTTTATTATCCGCACCACAGCAGAGAAAGAAGCTGATTTGTACGTCATTACTGACAAACAGCCATCATCTGACGGCACAGTTAAGATCTCCTGCATCAACTACGACGAGCGGACATACCAGAATGTATGAATGGTATAATCCAACAAACACAAACGAGGATTAGAGATGTCTACTCGGTATAACACTGGAAATCCAATTGAATCACCAGACGTGCGTGATATGTCTGATAACGCAAAGAATTTTGATGAGTTCTCGCTATCAACATCAACAACATTTACAGACAGGCTTGGTAATGAGCGACTAACAATAGAGGGGTCAATAGAAAAATCAGGATTTAAACCAGGGGTTGGTGATTTTTCAGCTGGATTCACGGTGATGCCAGGAGAACGATGCGTTGCTTGGTATAATCCTGTTGATAAAAATTGGTACTCATATCTTGGTATAATCCCTTCCCCTGGTGGTTACTTTGTAGTGCCAGGAACCAACCCAGTTGGAAGTACTGATTGGAAACCGGTAACCGACCAAACACTCAGGTCTGAATTGGCTGCGCCTAACGGTGTGAATTTGGTAGGTAATGCCGCCGACCTTCGTGGACAGGCGTTTACTGGGGCTGTAAGTTCCTATGGGTTCACCTCATTGACGCATTATGGTGCAGTTGTTGCTGGAGATAATCCGTTGGGTCACCCTGGTGATGACTGGCCGCTACCTGTTACCGCTCGCGACGCCTTTACTGCATCTCGAAAAATAAATAACGAGCCGACAGATTGTCACGCGTTCTCAGATAAAACGGTCATTGATACACCTAGTGACTATGGGGGATACGGTTCTTTTGATGCTACGGTTATATTGCGTGGCGCCCACACGCAGAACCATGTAGCGGCATTTCAGTCCCGCATATTGTATCAGGGTAGCGGAACACTTGAGAATTTGTGGGGCCATATCATATGGCCGGAGGCAACAGGTAACGGGAATATCCTCGCTAATGTGGGCGTGCAGATCCGAGGAGTCGCTACAACAACTGCAGCGGTTCAGAGCAATCGCGGGATTGATATTGACCCGAAAAACGCCATACAAGAAAACATTGGTGTATTAGTTAAAAACGCCTTATGTGTAAATACTCCTCCTGTATCGTTTAACTCCATGCAGGATGGCGGTGGGTACTCATTTTATGCAAAAAATATGGGTGCTCTTTATAACGCCGGGAAAGTTTTTTTTGGTGATTTTGGTGACAACCCTGCTGCGATAACATCCTTTGCCCTTAATGTGAAAGAACCGGCTAGTTCAGTGTCGGGTGCATTTAGTGCGGACTCAGCCAATGGGGCTTTCATTCTCGCAAGTGGTGATAGTAGAGTGTCATTTATATCCAATTCCGCTCTATTGGGATATTGGGGTGGGACGGCTGATTCACGTGCGTTTATCGCTAATGCTAATACACAACCACTTGGTACTGTTGCGAAAAGATGGAACACGGCGTACTTAATATCAGCCCCCAATGTCTCATCAGATGCTAGATTAAAAGATTTTAAAGAGATATCTGATGCCGAGATGTCTTGTGCAAAAGCTATAAGAGCACACATTCGTAAATATAAATTAAAAAGTGAAGGTGTTCGCGGAAAACTGCATTTTGGTGTGGCGGCACAAACTATATTTGATATATTTGAAAAACACGGTTTAAGTCCTTTAGACTACAGACTTATAGAGAGAGATGAATCTGGTTGGTATTCGGTTTCGTATGAAGAGTTGTTGTGTTTTATGATGCTAGGAGTTTAACAAAGTAAACCCCTCAATGAGGGGTTTACTTTCATCACTAACGTCTCATGTCTTTATTTGCACTATCACTGATTTAACAATCACAGAATGTATCGCATGGCATTAATTACAGCAATACAGGTCATGTGATATAAACAACAATGTCATTATTTTCACCATGTAAGCCAAGATGAATATAGCGCCAGACTTCGCAACACATGCTTGCGCTATAGATGCTGCAAACAACTTGCTATCTTTTGAGATTATTTAAATAAAAGCCAATTCATTTTGGCTGAAATTTTTCCTGAAATCTAATCAGCCTATCTCTATCTGCAAGCAACTCTATTGCGTTGTGCTTTATTGCATATGGCGCTTGCTCTGGTGACTCTATGCGAATCAATGGCTCTGGTGCAAGCATTAGGTCACTGGGTATTGTCGGGCAGGCCGTAGGCGCTATTGATGAGGTCGAGCAGGCCGCTATCAGCAACGCACTTAGCAGAATCAGGATTTTTGATTCGGTCACGGTATATCACCTCTTTCTCGATTACTTTAACTGTGCGAACTTGCGCCTTCTTTTGCTGTTCTTCAGCTAGTTGCAAATCACGTGCTGCAAGTTTACCCTGTAGATAAAACAACTCAAACCACTGTTTGTTGTGCTGCGTTGCTTGCTCTGACTCAATCTCTGTCGTTGCAGTTGAGCGCCCATGCAGATACGCACCATAAAGCGAGCCACAAAAAAGGCCGATTGATACGGCCAGAATGGTTAGTTTTGATCCCACAATTCACCACCAACAGGAAGGTTGATAAACAGCTTCTGCGCGTCACGAACTGATATTGTTCCAAGGCAAACGTCACGCTCTGAGTTGCGGCGAATCCATATGCCATGACAGCCGCTAGACTGCTTTGAGCAGTCAGTTTTGACACCGTTAATCTTAGCGTACTTCCACATCAAGATTGCATCGCAAGCGCCTTTCGTGTCTCCTGATTTGAGTTTTCGCATTATGGTTGAGTTAGACAGACCAGATTCGCCAATGTTGAAAGCCAAATCAGTAAGCGCCACCTTCTCGCGCACCTTCAAATCATAAGGAACATCTTGCAACGGGCGGCTGTGATTGGTGATTTCATTTTCCTTGGCAAGGCGGCACCATTCAGGCGTCACCTCCATCCCAATATAAACGCCTTTTGTTATGCCATCGCAGATTGTTGGAATGCCAACTGGGTCTAGATACGCCTTGGTGATCACATTTCCTGACGACTCAAAGTAAGCCGTCATTGATGCAACCATTGCCATTGCAAGCGAGCCACCAACAACTAGGTTTCGTTTATTTTTCACTCAACCTCCACATCTTGCAGCGCGTATACTGCACCAGAAATAATAACGTAGTGGTCAGTGACCTTCTCGACAACTCCAATTGAGTTAATACCGAAAAAGTCAGGAGCGTGGAATTCAATTTCTTCGCCTAACAGGCTTTCAAATAGTTGCTTTCTTGTCATCTTTGTTCAGGTTGTTTTTGTTGATATGCTCTCGGCGTGACTCTTGCACTCGCTCCATTTCCAATTCAAGAAGATGCAGGCACATGTCATGCCGTTGCATCATGGAAAGATTATCATCAGATAAAATCCTAGCAGTTGCATCACGATACATCATAAACACTTAACTCCCTTTCTTCATCGTTATCTACTACGGCATCAATCCGCATTCCTGCCAATGTGCAGAACTTGATTCGGCTTCGTATCCACTTGCGGCGTTTGTCGTTGCACACGTAATTCAATGCGCTACGGTAGTAATCAACGGCAAGGTAATACATGCGATCACCTTCTGCTCTACGAGCCATATCCATCAATGCAGGAAAGTTAGCTTGCATCATCGCCCTCCAGTTCAATTGCTCTCTCAATGGATTGATAGGCTTCTTTAAGGTCTGTCATCTTATCCTTGTGTCCGCGATTCCCAGGCATGAGCAGCTTCTTGATTGCGTGTTGCGTTGCCGGATTGGTTACGTTGAATGCCATAAGCACATCGTAAACATCAACAACATCTTTTCCGATTCGCCGTGAATATTTCGATTCAAGCTTTGCCATAAATATCTCCACAAAGTATTTCATAAAAGATACGCCATGTGGATCGCAAGGTCAATAAAAAGGAGCCCGAAGGCTCCATCTACGATGCGTTTGCTCCTTCGCCATTCTCTGAATGCCAGTATCTATGGTGTGAGTCACACAGCCACCTAACGTCGAGGGGTTTGTCATAGTCATCGTGATGTGCAACGCTGCGCCCCTCACCGCAAATCTCGCATGGCTTCCTTACTAGGCTGCCAATCCTAACTGCGTAAGCAACTAAGTCGTGGCACCTGCTTTTCTTTTTGTTTTCAATTCTGTACGCCTTGCATCTTGCGTTAGTTAGATCCCTATTTCTTTCTGCGTAAAGTTTTTTTGCTCTTTTTGATGCCTCAATTCCAGCTGATGTCTTTGCATATTCAGCTCTTGCTGCAACCCTCTTTGGATCATTTGCTCTTTTTTTATCATAAGCTCTTTGGCAATCCCTGCATGAGCTAGACAGTCCGTCACTAGATGCTGTTCTTTTGCAGAAATCGTTAATGCTTTTTTCGCTTTGGCACTTATGGCAAAACTTTGAATCACTCATAAAAAAGCCTCTTTTTTGTAGAGGCTTTATAGTATCAGATTTATTGCTTGAAAGGAATATCAGAATGGAATGTCGTCAGAAAAGTCCATCGGTGGTTCATTATAAACTGGCTGTTGCTGCGGTCGCTGCATTCCGCCACTGGCTTGACCGTATGCGTTTTGCTGTGGACGTTGCTGCGGTTGCTGCTGGTAGCCTTGCTGCGGTTGCTGGCCTTGCGCTGATTTTTGCGCGTCCTGCTTCCCGCCAAGAGTCACATTATTGACTCGCAGAGTGACATATGTTTTACCTTCGTGCTCTCGCGTTCCAAGCTCGCCAGTAACAACAACAAACTGCCCCTTCTTCAGGTATTGCACCAAGCCAGACTCGGCTTGCTTACCCCAAAGAGAACAATCAACCCAAATTGTTTGGGCTTTGTCTCCATAGCCTGACTTTACAGCCAAGCTAAAACCTGCAACCGATGTGCCTCCGGCGTTGCGAACTTCTGCGTCTCGACCAATGTTTCCTGATGCGGTAAATACGTTCATTTTAACCCCTAAATTTGTGAATGATGATTGTGATTCAATGTCACTTGATAATCAATGATGTTTTCCCGTATTTGACGGTAGCTCCTGCAATCTCTTCTCCAGCCAAGATGCGCCGCTTGATTTCCAGCTTGTTAGGCTTAACCACGGTTTCGTACTCAACCAGATCAACTGGTATTGCCATTGGGTCTGTTATCTCGACAACTTTGCTTGCGGCTCGCAGAGTAACCTCATGCACTCCAGCTCTAACTTTCTTCATTTCGGCTTTAGTCATGCAGTCAGCGATGTACTGGCGCAGGAGTTCGACTTTGTTGGTGATTGACTTTGCTCGCTCGTTGAGAGATGAAGCCTCTTCTTTAAGTGAGTCAGCATAAGCCGACTCGTTTTTGCACAGCGCCAAGATGGCTGAAACCTTGTCGGTGAACTCGCCCTCGATACCCTCAAGAGTGTCAGCGATAAGCTCAGGCGGCAAATCCTCGCTCATTAGCGCTGCGTATTCGTTGGCGATTTTGTAAAGCTCTGTCATCAGATTGCTCCTTCAATTTGTTGCTTCTTCTTGGCGTATTCAGCCTGAACGTTTGCTTGCAGCTTTGTGCCTTTGGTCATGGTGTAAGCCTTGCCAAATAGGTCTTTCAGCTCATCCATGCTGTCAGTCTGTCGCATTCCTTCGATAAGGTCTAGCGCCAGTGACTCTATGCGACTTAAGCGCTCTGCCGCCTCTGCTGCGACTTCTGCTTCTGGTTTGTGAGGCATGACTGGCTCCATCTCAATGCCTTCATCGTCGTTAAGGTGATGGATGGCGTTATCAACCCGCTCAACTCGCGGCCAGTATTTTGCTGCACGTTTAACGATGGTTTTACGGGCCATTTCTTCCCACCAGTTTTTCCAAGGGCCATTTTTCGCCTTACTGGTGCTCTCGACCTGCTTGATTTCAGCCAGAGACATTTCATCGGTGAGGTAGTCGCCTTGTTGGGTCTTTACAGTGCAGTAACCGCCGACAACTGGCCCTCGCTCGCCAAATGCGTTGTATTTGTGAGTTGGAGCCCTGTCCAGCCCGTTTGATTCATAGGTGTCGTTGGCGTGCACGAGCTTGCATTGACCCCACTGAATCGCGCCAGACACTTGAGCTAGATGCAGCAATCCCATGTAACTGATGTCAAGATGCACGCCGCCATCGCGCGGCACCAGATACGCAAGCTTTGCCGCTGGGTTTAATGTGATGCCAATAGCTGCCACATTGATGATTGCATTCTGTGCGCTGGTAGGGTTAGACATCGCGGTTTTAGCCAGAAAATCATTCTTCTGGAATGCCTGGATGGCAAACTGACTTTCCTTGGCCCACGTCACGGACTGGTCGGTAGCCGCACCAGTGAACAAACCAACCTGCTGATTTACGAAAGTTACAACGTCAAAGCTCATTCCACATCCTCCACGACAAAAACAGTTTGCAGATCACCGTCAATCACCAAGCTAAAACCATCGCGGCAAGTTCGCATCAGGTCAAGGCCGCCCATGATTACTTCATCAAATCCAAAGCAGCCGAGTTCGTAGTTTTCCATCACTTCATCTCCTTCATGCATCCAATGAATGTGTCGTTGTAAGCATTTCTGATTGCCTTGTCTTGATACTCCTTAGAAGAAAATCTAGTAGTTCCATATATCGCAACAGCCAACTCAACGAAAGCATCACCAGCGCCACTAGCCTGCTCAATAACAAGGTCAGCCTGCACACCAGCTTGGTGAGCCCCCATAACAGCCCGAGCAAACTCCGCTGAAAGCTTGCACATATCGACATTTGATTTACCTTCGCTAGCGGCAGCACCACCAGCAACACACATAATCACAACTCCAACCAATGCTTTCATCTTCTTTCTCCTATCGGCGACATGCCTTGATGTGGTCATAGTAGCACCATAAGAAATCAATGCAATACCTTTTTTGAGATTATTTGTCATAAAAATAGCATTGACAGCGAAATATCATTTGGTGTAGATTTGCCTACATCAACAGCGAAGAGGTTAAACATGAACACAGGTAAAGCAATCTTGGTGGCGCTAGCAATGAAAGAGATGACGCGAAAGCAACTGGCAGAAGCCATTGGGCTTGCACCAGAGACGGTGTACTCAATGTGCAAATCAAAGAACGCATCAACACGAACGCTACTGCGAGTTGCTGATGTGCTTGGCATGAAAGTTTCTGAACTGATTAAGCTGGGGGAGTGATTATGACCGCAGAGACAAGAAAGCCTATTAGCAAGAGAACTAGATTTGAGGTATTCAAGCGTGACATGTTTTCATGCCAATACTGCGGGAAGAAGTCTCCAGATGTTGTACTTCACGTTGATCACATCAAGCCAGTATCTAAAGGTGGAAAGAACACCATCACAAACCTAATCACTGCCTGCCAAGACTGCAACCTTGGAAAATCCAACATCGAACTGAGTGATGACGCAGCAGTTAAAAAGCAAATGACTCAAGTTCAGGCTATGGCTGAGCGTGATGAGCAGATAACCATGATGGTTACATGGCAAGAATCTCTAATTTCATCTGAGGAGAAGTTTGTCATAAGCGCCGAAAAGGAGGTTAACAGGCTGGCTGATGGTTTTGTGGTTAGCGATGCAGGGAGAGGTACGATACGAAAAGCAATCAAAAAGCATGGGTATGAGAGCGTCATGAGCCAGATTTCAAGCGCGTACTCAAAATCAAGTTGCGATGATGATTTTAGGGCTGGCTGGTCAAAATTCATAGAGTACAAGTTTAACGGTGACGCTGTGTCAAAGTTGTCAATTCATTATGCAAAGGGGATACTTAAAAATAGGTTCCACTACTTCAACGAAAAGAGGTTTTACTCTGAGCTTGGCGATGTATCTTTCAGCGACAAAGAGTTGAATTACCTTATAGAAAAGGCAAGAGTGGTTAGCAGCCCAACTGACTTTATAATTTTAGCCGCAGAGGTAATCTCATGTCGATGATGCTAATGGTTAAAGCGATGCAAGCTAAGGTTGGAAACCCTCTTAGAAAGCTAGTTTTGATCAAGCTGGCAGACAACGCAAACGACATGGGTGAGTGCTGGCCAAGTCATCAGCACGTAGCTGACCAGTGTGAAATATCAAAAACAAGCGTCAGAAATCACATTAAAGAGCTTGAGAAGATGGGGCTACTTAGAGTTGAGCATAGGGATGGGCCGAAGGGCAACTCATCAAACCTATATCATTTGACGCTACAGGGTGTATCAGGAGATGACATAGGTGTGCCAGCAGATGGCATAGCGGGTATAGCAGGAGATGGCACCAGAACCAGTAACTATCTTGAACCAGTCATTGAACCTTTAAAAAAGAGTGTCTCGCAAAAGCTCGACTTCTCATCTTGGCCTAGCCTTCCAAGCGATCAACTTATGGGCGAGTGGAAGCAGCTAAGGAAAAGGCTTAAGGCTGGCGTAACTCAGACAGTGATTAACAGAACCGGAAAAGAGCTGCACATTGCAGTGAAAGCTGGGCTCACTGTAGACCAATGTTTTGAGCAATGGGTTTACAAAGGGTGGAGAGGATTCGAGGCGTCGTGGATGATGAGCCAGAAGCCTGATTCGCAACCACAGCAACAACAAAGCAAGCAACCTAGAGCGTTTGGATCTTGATATGACACCTGAAAAACTTAGTTCTTTTGAAAGTGAACAGATTTGGCTTGGCACAGTAATCATGTACGAGCGCGGAGACCTAATTACCGAGCACGGAATTTGCGCTGAGCATTTTCACTCATCAGTTCACAGGATGATATTCACAGCATGTAATCGCATTCATAACAAGCGCCTCACTGTGGAAATGACCATGGTGGTCAAGGAGCTTGAGGATATGGACTGCCTTGATATGGCTGGTGGGTTTCCTTACGTAGTGGAGATCTGCAAGATAACAAGCCAAGCTAATGCCCACCATTACGCCGAGACAATCAAGAGGAAGTACAGAGAGCGAACGGCGTGGGCTGTTATGCGTGACGGTGTGGATGCTGCATCATCTGGAGAGCTTGACGTTGACGCTGTGATATCTGCGCTGATGGCAACAATAACCACGGAATCAAACTATGAGTACGATTCGATGGGGGTTGCTCAGGCTGCAATCGATGAGCTTGAGAGAGCCATGCAGGGCACGTTCCCAGGGGTTATGTTTGGCATCAAGTCAATGGATGATGCCACTGGTGGGGCTCACAACTCAGATCTGGTTGTTATCGCAGCAAAACCAGCTATGGGCAAAACAGCCATGTTGCTAAACATGATGATAAGCGCCATGAATGACGGGCACAGCATTGGATTTATTTCTGCTGAAATGCCAGTCGGGCAGATTGGTATGCGTATAGCTTGCACAAACGGAAGCGTAGAAGCGCATAAGGCTAGAAAGGGTGAGCTTGATGATTGCGGATTCAATAACTTCTCTCGCGGATTGTCAGTGCTTCACGACGTAAACTTGCAGGTATACGAAAAATCAGCTCCAAGTATTTCAGAAGTTGAGAGGATGGCTAAGAAGTGGAAGCACCACAAAGGAATCAAGGCGCTTTATGTTGACTACATCCAGCGCATCAAGGGCAGCAATCCATCGGCGCAGCGCTGGGAGCAGGTCGGCGAGGTTGTCATGCGACTAAAAGACTTAGCAAGAGAGCTTGATATCCCTGTGATTTGCCTTGCACAGGTAAACAGGGGTGTTGACACAAGGGGTGATAAACGCCCAGAGCTTGGTGATATCGCAAACTCCGCTGAAATCGAGAAAGAGGCAGACCAGATAATGACTCTGTACCGTGACGAGGTTTATCATGATGACACGCCAGATCGCGGGGTTGCAGAGGTTGACTTCAAGAAGAACCGACACGGCCCAACTGGAATGTTAAGAGTCCAGTGGAAAGCACCTTACATGCGGTTCTGTGACTTTGCAGAGCAATACTGACATGGAGCAACACACAGAATCACTCATTTCATACGTCATGGAATGGAGTGGTAAAAGTCGAGATGAAGCGGTTGAATGGTTGGATAGAAACCTACCTAGATTGAAAGGAGATGAAGATGAAAGCACAGACGGAGATGGAAAAAATCGCAACTCGCAGGATTGCAAAAGCGATCATCGAGCAAGCTGACCTAGAGGGGTGGTGGAAGCTGAAAGATGAATCACTGGTTGCCGCAAAGGTGAGTCAGGCGGTGGCGCGGCACTCAAGTCAGCATGGCATTCACCCGCTGTTTATCAAGAGCGCGATGATGCGAATTCAGAGGGGTATGGAGTGAGAAATCTGATTATTGATAGCAGGGATTTGGAGGATTTGAATGCCTGTATACGCACCATGCTTGAAATCGGGCCTGTGTCTGTGCAATTGAAATCGCACACCAAGCGGAGCGTGAGTCAAAATGCACTTTCTCACAAATGGTTTGGTGAGCTAAGCAGGTGGCTAATCAGCAAAGGTAAGGATTTCGCAACTCCAGAATGGGTCAAGGCGGCCTTGAAATCGACATTCCTTGGTTATGTCGATGTGGTTGATACCGATGTAGTTACCGGAAATAAAACAACGCGCCAAGAGCTGCGTCACACATCATCGTTAGATACAGGTGAGATGAAGTTGTTCATGGATATGGTCTACCACTGGGCTCTAGACCGTGGCATCATGCTTACCATCCCAGAAGGGTGCGAGTACCAGAAATTAACAAAACAGGAGGATGGTTGTGAGTGAGTGGATTAGTGTAAAGGACGAACTACCAAAGCAACACGGAACAAAGGTGCTTGCAATTTGCAAGTATGATGGGTGCTCGACGTTTTTTTATGATGTTGTTCACTTTTGGAAAACAAGAGGATTTGAGCACCCAGTTATTTACTGGATGCCACTTCCTGAAGCGCCAGAGGATTAGGTGGTGGCAAACAAAAAGAAAAGATGCAAGTGCTGCGGAGATTACGGAGATGCATTGGAAGGCGTGCAAACTCCGGCAGGATTTTTCATTGATTATTCTCACGCAATTAAGCACTCGATAGACGTGTCTAGAAAGCGCTCAGAGCGACTGAGATTGAAGGCGCTACGAGTGCATGAGCAAGAGGTAAAGAATGCAGCAAAACGCGATAGAGAGCGCAGGATGGATGTTAAGCCGCTTAGTTACTGGGCGAAGCGAGCGCAAGCGGCCGTGAATGCCTACATCAGGGCAAGAGATGCAGGTCAGCCATGCATCAGTTGCGGAAAACCAGACGACGGAAGCCACCAGAGACACGCATCACACTATAGAAGTGTTGGAGGACATCCTGAGCTTCGGTTTTGCGAGATCAATATTTGGGCGTCATGCTCAGTTTGTAATAATTACCTATCTGGCAACCTAGTTCCATTCAGAGCCGCGCTGATAGCTAAAATTGGACTCGATAAGGTTGAGTTTATCGAAGGGCCACATGAGCCTAAGCGATACCGAAAAGAGGATTATCAGGCCATCGAGGCTGAGTACAGGGCCAAGCTGAAAGAATTGAAATCTAGCGCTTGCTAACAACGCAAATTAGTGTAATAGTATCAACATCAACGCAGGAGATTCACATGCAAGCAAAGAGCAAAACACAGATAGCCAGAGAAATGATTTTAGGAGGCAGCGACTACGCAGAGGTGGAGCAAAAAACTGGGTTAAAGCGTGACAGTATCCGAAAAATTGCTCACGTCATGCGAGGTGAGGGCAAGCTAACCAGAGTCATAAGAAAGCAGCATTACAGATACATTGGGGTTAATGAAGATGGTCAGGTTGTTGAGTTTAAGTCGCTAAGTGATGCCAACGACAATGGCTTTTACCACAACTCAGTAAGCGCTTGCGCTCGCGGGTTGAGAGAAAGTTACGCTGGGTACAAGTGGCGAAGGGAGTCGGTTTATCGTGCTGGTGGCGGCAAGTTTCCAGATTGAGCTAACGAAAGGAGATTGCTATGGACGAGAATGAGTTTGAGTTTGAAGGTAAAACATACGTGGCTCATGAATATGATGATGACGATTGTGGGTTTTGTGGTGGTGAAAGCTGCGCTTTTACATGGATGAATTCGCGTGAGTGTGGAAAGTTCAAGTGCACACCAGACAAGCGAAGTGATGGATTGAATGTAATATTCTTGGAGAAACAATAATGAACACAACTAAGGTTAAGTGCCTAGCACAGCAAATCAACGACGCCGCACAGGCAATCATTGCTCTGAAATGCATTGGCGATGACTCAGTTTGTGAGGCATTACTCAAGATGCACAAAGATAACCTGAAGATGTACGCGGAGGCTCTGGCAAATGAGCTTAAAGAAGACTAGCGAGGAGTGCGAGCGCGTAGCTAGGTACATCATGGAGTCAGGCAAAGGATTGACTCCATCAGAGATTCCAGATTCAATCATTAGTCGTGACAGAGTTTTCAAGGTTTTAGACAAGATTCGCGCAGTTAAGCGATTCAAGACAAAATCAAGGAAGGTGAAGATTGCTGTTTGCTCGCCCATATGCCCTGACGGAAGGATTCAAGACGCGTGGAAGACTTGGGTTTACTCTATTGATGAGCCTGATAAAGGAGTGTCAATTCCAGTAAAGGCTTCGATGGGCGAAATCGAATTGCGCTTTTCATCCATAGCTGAGGCTGATAAAGTGGGAGGGTTCAGCGGGATGTGCATTCGGGCCTGCTTATCAGGAAAGCAAACGCATCATGCAGGTTACAAATGGGAGAGGTTAAATGTTGAGGATAGACCGGAAACCGAGTGAAAAGCTGCGATTGCGCGGAAAGCTATACGGGACGATGACCGTTCAATTGTGCAACAAGGAGATGCGGAATATATGGGGTACTAGCGTTGTTGTTAGGCTTGAAGCAAAGAATCAATGCCAGACGTTCATCCCAGTCTATAGCGAGAAGTGGAGTCGCTATGGAGACATAGAAATGAGGCAGTCTGGCGATGTGGTGACATTTTTGATTCATGCGAAACCTGAGGAGTTGCAGGTGCTCCGCGCAGAGCTTATCGGAGGCATGAAAGATGACTGAATCCGAACTAAATGCAAAATACACCGTGTGCTTCGTTAACTCGCTCAACATCGACGATTGCGGATGCTACATAGTTAGAAAGGCTGATGCTGATAGGCTGGCATCACTCAACACAGGAAAGCCAATTGCAGCAGTGAAATGCAATCTTTGGATTGAGGTAGAGCGTGTTGTTGGTGGTGAGTTGATTGGTAAAAAACTGGATGTTTCATGATGGCAAAGATTACGATAGTGGTATAGGATGTTGATGGTGGGTTAATATCAATTGAGGCAAAGCAAGATGGTGATGAAAGTTACAGCCCTGCGGCTCTGGTAGCCACGGCAATAATAGAATCAATAAACGAAACGAGCGAGCTGGCCACCAACTTCGTTAGACATTAAAGCAAAGCCTCCTAACTGGGGGCTTTTTTGTTATAATTTAATGGCGGATAGGGGGCACTCGAAAACCTTGCAACTGGGAAAGGCTTCCGCACACATCACCCAGCCAACCCTTTGGAGAGTCAAACATGAAGAGAAATCTTCAAGTTTCCGCATTTAACGAAATCAAGAGCGCATTCACGTAATCCAAGCATGACGACCTAAAAGTGACGATTAACGCCCGCGCAGTTCACGAGTGGCTTGGTTTTGGTCGAGACTTTACAACATGGATCAATGCTAGAATCGAAAAGTTCGGGTTTATCGAAGGTGTTGATTACTGCATTGTTGAAAATTTGAGCTCGCCAGATTTGGTGAGCTCAAAATCTCGCCGTCAGGTGATGAAGGATTATTTCTGCGTGCCAGACATGGTTAAGCAATTGGCCATGATTGAAAACAGCGACAAGGGGCGCCTTGTCCGCATGTACTTTCTAGATTGCGAACAGATCGCCATTGGCAAGCAAGAGGCCATTGAGCAGCGCCGATCAATGGCTGTTGAGTTCCGTCCAATGACAGATGCAATTAGTTGCGCTCATGAAGATCCAAAGCCATATCACTACAGCAATGAAGCTGACATGGTTAACCGCATTGTTCTTGGTAAGACAGCGGCGCAGTTCAGGCAATACCACAGCATTGGGAAAGGTGACGCCATCCGCGACTTCATGACCAGAGAGCAGATGAAGGCCATCATTGACCTACAGAGAGCGAACACTGTTTTCATCACAATGGGTATGGAATATCAAGAGCGAAAAGAACAGATAAGCAAGCTTTTTGATAAAGCACACAAACAACGACTTATTGATGAGTTCCATAGATTGGAAGCATGAATCAAGCCCCGCATTAGGGGCTTTTTGTTTCAACTTTTTGGTATTATGTAACAGTTAAACAATCGTGAGAAGTTGAGGTTGATATGGAAGAAGAGAAGAAAGAATCGCTATGGGAGATTTCCGCGCGCAAGGTTGGTCGCCCGCCAGTCTACAACCATCCTGATGAGATGTGGGATGACGCATTGGCCTATTTCAAGTGGGCTGAAGACAACCCGCTATGGGAGGCTAAGGCATTTGCATTCCAAGGGGTTGTGACGGTAGAGAAGCTGGCAAAGATGCGGGCATTTACCATGGATGGCTTCCTTCTTCATTCTGGATTAGCTCAATCGACATGGTATGACTACAAGGGAAAGCCTGCATTTTCGGAAGTCGTAGAAAGGATTGACAAGGCTATACGAGAGCAAAAGTTCACTGGGGCCGCCGCAGACCTCTTGAATGCCAACATCATAGCCCGCGACCTAGGCTTGAAGGATAACGTCTCTAACGAGCATACAGGAGCTAATGGAGGGGCTATAAAGCACGAAATCACAGAAACAGCTGCCGATAAGTTTGCGAGCATCTTGAATGACCTCACAGAATAGCATCGAGACAGTTCGCAAGTTCATCCACTCAAATCCAAGGATTGCGCGCGATGCTATTGCGCGCATGTTTGATGGTGATGAGCGAGCCAAGAATGACCTCCTGCATGACTTCAGGTTGTGGGCTAGGCCTGAGCAGATAGTGGAGATACCGCCAGAGAAAGATACGCTAATGCTGCTGTGCGGTCGCGGTTTCGGAAAGACGTGGTATGTAAGCAACAAGGCGATTGATTTAGCAATGGCAGAGCCATCTGCCCGCATAGCTCTTTGGGCTGCTGACTTTGGATCACTGAAGAAGGTTAACTTCCTTGGTGAGTCTGGAATCATATCCCAGATAAATCCAAACATTGATTACGAGTTCAACAAGTCAGATCTAATTCTGAAGTTTGAGAACGGAAGCCAAATTACAGGTTACTCATGCGAGGCTCTAGAGCGGTCTCGTGGCAGCCAGTCATCCCACTCAGTTGTTGATGAGCTTGCGGCGTGGCAGTACGCGGAAGAAGGTCTTGAGGCTGCAAAGCTGATTAACCGCCTTGGCAAAAACCCGCTTATGTACATCGCCACTACCCCAAGGCCAACAAGCGTCATCAAGTCGTTGTGCAATAACCCATACGTTGAGGTCATCAAAGGCACAACTATGGACAACTACTTTTTAACGCCGAAGTATGCAGAGTCGCTAAAGCGCGAGCTTACCGACCGCATGTTTAGGCAGGAGTGCCTTGCAGAGATACTTGACGACAACCCATACGCACTATGGAGAATGACTGATATTGAATCATGCCGGATTCATGACATTCCAGAGCTTAGGCGCATTGTTGTTGGTGTTGACCCAGCAGTAACCAGTAGCGATGAATCAGACGAGACTGGCATTGTTGTTTGTGGTGTTGACTATGGCAATCACGTTTACGTTCTTGAGGACTGCTCTGTTAGCGCCGCGACTCCAGAGCAATGGGCGTCAGTGGCTGTCGACGCTTACAAGCGCTGGAATGCTGACTCCATTGTTGCGGAGGTTAACCAAGGTGGTGACATGGTTGAGTCAATAATCCTCCAGAAATCTCGCTCGTTGCGGGTGATTAAGGTTAGGGCAACAAAGGGGAAGGCCGTGCGAGCAGAGCCAGTTGCCGCGCTGTATGAGCGCCATGAGTGCCATCACGTAGGAAGGCATGACAAGCTAGAGCAGCAAATGACTGAGTGGGATCCTGTTAACAGCAAGAAATCGCCAGACAGGATGGATGCGCTTGTGTGGGCTATTACAGAGCTTGCCGACCTAAGCGCATCACAACCAATGCTATTCATGCCGTCTAGGTACAGATAAGGAAAGGCCCGTTAGGGCCTTGTTAATCAATGATTGTGAACCTGATAACCGTCAACGTCCGCGCCTGCATGAGCGCCTTTCTCAAGCAGCGTGTCCCACTCTTCATCAGTGAAACCGTGAGACTGCACGGTGCAATTTTGCAATTCATTATCCCAAGTGAAAACAGCTTTAGCAAAACCATCATTTCTAGTCACAGTTACAGTCCAGTTCATTTTAATCTCCATTAATTGCGATAATACAACTTCCGCTTCGATGTTGTAATACTATTACACTCCACATCGGATTGCAATAGTATTCATTGAATAATTAAATTCAATATTGCGCTACCTCAATAATCAACCTATCACCCGCGCAATCACTCATGATTGCCACGTTGTCGCATTGGAATGTAACAGCGCTCCAACCCTCTTCAAGCAGCTCGCCGATTGCGTGAGAGATTGATTCGTATTTGGTTGGCTCCGGCTTGTCAGACATGCGAAGTCTAGTTGTAATCACTTTATGCCCCTAGCAAATTTGACTGCATCGAGTATTTCGGATCGCAAAAACTCTGGGATGTTCCATCTTTTCATTGCCGTCTTTGCGAACCTGTACCGATACACAGGACACAGAATGATCCCATTTAGTGCGTCCTGTGTCATGATGATATTGAGCGTTTTCATATCATCATTGAACACCTTTTGTGAGAACTTTTGAATTGTCATGCCTTTGTTGAATCTCACGGCTCATTCCTCTCTTTGATTGCCTGCATTACTCGGCGCTTAGCTTCTGATAGCGCAATAATCTCACACTGCATCTCAATCTTATTCAGAAGCCACGACGGTAGTGATGACATAAGATCACCAGCTACCAGACCAACCTGATTCTCAAACTCATCAATCTCACCCTGCCGCTGCGCGTGCTCGTCTGCCTTCATGCTGTTGTAGTCTGTCATTTAGTGCCATCCATCTCTTCAAGTAATGCGTTAGCTGCTGATATAGCAGCCTCAATCTCAACCTTGCGGTTTTTCTGCCATTCAATTTCACGCTTTATTAGCTTAACCAAGTCATCTGACAATCGCTTGCATGCATCTCCATCAAGTACAAGATGTCTAGCGCCATGAATTAGGTTTATTTCAACCTTAACGCCTTCACAGTGGAGCTCTTGTGAGCCGGATAGCGCTTGCACAGCCCAATGCTTTGCACCCTGCTTGCTTATTGATTCCAGCT
>Ga0214921_10001129_pt1 | contig 46310 bp, 49 predicted proteins | sample LL1505_MetaG_FD_177992 | JGI IMG/M metagenome (GOLD analysis project Ga0214921, IMG submission 177992) | Freshwater microbial communities from Lake Lanier, Atlanta, Georgia, United States - LL-1505 | ecosystem: Environmental > Aquatic > Freshwater > Lake | place: USA: Georgia | collected... | reverse complement strand
TTCTTCTATCTCGACACACATGTGCTGCAGTCAAAATAAATGTCATTTCTCTACTGTGCCTTATGATCATTCCAGATCCGTTTCCTGACATCGTGACAGGATTCATCGAATCTGTAAAATCTGTACATGATGTATCAGGAGGTAGTGAAATACACCCAGTAGGAACCGACGTCATATCAATGTCTAGCTTTACAAAAGATGTGTATCTCCACACTCTTCTATCAGAAATATGAGGTACAGATGATGGTGTGCATGATTCCATGAACAGAATAGGAATTATTAAAATCAAAGTCAATATAAGAATACTTGATGTCTTTGCTATCTCGGTAAAGACGTCTTTCATATTTCTAAGTATGTTTACTTTTTACACCTTTGATGTGAAGTCGTATTCTATAGACTGAACATTATGCGTGTTGTACTTTCTGATCTTGGTCCCTGGGAGCTGTTGACATCTCATCTTCTTGAAAATGATGACACAGTTGAGTACACATATACAAAATTTTTTGACACTAGACACGGCGGTGACAGAGATCCCATCCTCGATTTTAAGAAGACAGATATTGCATCTGTGATATTAAGTTTTATAAATGATGAGTGTCTAAGCGAGTGTGCACTTTCAAAAAAGATACTAGATAATTTTCAAAAAACTCCTACTGAGGGAGAGATTCTGGACTATCTTTTAGAATTGATGTATGATAATCAAAGAGATTTAGATGTATTTGACCTATCACTCTTTGATGCAGGATCTGGAATTTGCACAATTGAGTTCGAGTTAAAAGGCAAAACTACTGTTGAGAAAATTAGAAAGTCAAGACCTGAAAATGTGAATCTTCTTGACATTTTTGTTACAACAAAAGTGTGTTATATACAAGCAATTCCAGAAAACTTGAGTGAGAAAAAACATGAGTGAATCAAAAAAGTTTAAATTCTTCAGAGAAAAGTCAAATATCAATGTCACAGTTGAGGATGACTCATATTATCCACAGCGTCTTTATGTGGGTCCATACTCTAGAAATTCTGAGACACTTTCAGTAGGAATGGAAGTGGATGTCCCTGAAGGCCTTGAGTCTGATGAGGCAGTTCATTATTACAAGAAGGGAGAGACGCAACTTTTTACTCATGTGAGAGGAGATCTTCCGCAATTTTTTGTTGATCCAAGAGTTCAAGTAAGAATGACTCCTAGTATGGGTAAGGGGTGTTTTGCTCTTGAAGACATTCCAAAGAACACTCTCATAGAGTCAGCACCTGTGCTACTTGTACATAAAGACACATTTTCAAATCTCAATAGCTTTAATGGAGGCACTCATAAATTTTCGGAGTATCCGTTTGGCTGGGGAAGAGATGGACTTTGTGCATTTTCACTTGGTTACGGAGGCATCTACAACCACAGAGTCAATTGTAATTTATCATGGCGTCCAAATTATGATTTTGAATCATTGCAATACACTACAACGCGTGATATAGTGGCTGGAGAAGAGCTTTTTATTAGATATGTTCCGCTCTATAAACTAGGTGATCTTTGGTTTGAGGATGAGGAATCAGAGAGGTATGCAAAAGCATACGAAAAAGCTAATAAGGAAGACCCAGGAACTCTAAAGTCGTGGAAGATGTTTCAGCCCGGTTCAAAATTACCAAAAATTGATTGAAATTCACTATACATTTAACAGATATACACTATAATAATCTGGCGCGGCCATAGCTCAATGGTAGAGTCTCAGTTTTCCAAACTGATTGTTACGAGTTCGAGTCTCGTTGGCCGCTTTACTTTTTAAAAAAAGAGGTCATGTGAGAGCACAACGACGTTCTAGGAAGACACGATTCAATGCAAATGGCGGAGGAAATTCTGACATGTCACCTGATCAAATAATGCACGTGATGGATGATCCTGATGCCCATCCTATGGGCATCCCTGGTCTGGACAAGGGTGTTGCTGTTGATGAGAATCGAGTGTACTTCTACGCTCATGTCACTGAGACTAGTGTTCTTGATCTTAATAAGATCCTCCGTAGTCTAGACACTGAGATGCAGTGTCTATCAATTCGATTTGGTCTCAAGAATTCTCCATTTCCAATTAGACTCCACATTCACTCAGGCGGCGGTGACCTATTTTCAGGTCTTGCCGCTGTTGACACTATTAGATCGCTGAAGACTGATGTTCACACCTACGTCGATGGATCTGCAGCATCAGCGGCAACGCTTATGAGCCTTGCAGGTGACAAGAGATTTATTCACAAGAACTCACTTATGCTTATTCATCAGCTTTCAGCTATGATGGTTGAGGGAACTCATGAGCAGTTTAAGGATGAGTTTGAGAATCAGCAGCGTTTAATGAATCGAATTAAGACCCTGTATCGTGAGAAGGCTCGTATGTCTGATGAGGTTCTTGAGGATCTTCTCAGGCATGATCTCTGGTTGGACGCTGATAAGTGTCTGGAATATGGGCTCGTTGACGAAGTGATTTGAAAGCATGAATATCTTTGTGTTGGACTTGGATCCGCTCAAGGCGGCAGAGTACCATTGCAATAAACATGTCGTAAAGATGATTCTGGAGAGTGCGCAGATGTTGTGCACTGCGCACTGGCTCTCCCTTCTTGATAGCAAATCTAAAAAAATTAATGACTTCAAGCGTGTAAGAGACTGTCAAGACTGGTTAAAGTCTAATACAGGCACTGCTCTACAGCCTCCGTGGAAGATGACACACATCAACCACCCATGCAGTATTTGGACTCGCGAGAGCCTTGAGAATTATAAGTGGCACTCTAGACTCGGTCTGGCTCTTTGTGATGAGTACACAAAGCGCTATGAAAAGGTGCACAAGTCTCTAGGAGTTCATCTGTGGCTTTCCGAGAACAAGCCACTGTTACCATCATTCTCTCTAACAGAGCATCCCAGATGCGTCCCAGATGACTGCAAAGCAGCATCAGAGGACGTAGTCACATCCTACAGACACTACTACAATCGCTACAAGAATCGGTTCGCCAAGTGGGAACCAAAGTCTCAGACTCCTAGCTGGTACACAGGAAAGTGACACGAATGGAAGACTACAGTAAGTTCTTTCCCTACTCAAACATTAGAGATCAACAGAAGGAAGCAATTGACTTCTGCATCAAGAATCTCAATGAGGGAAAGCGTTTTATCATCATTGAGGCTGGGACTGGAGTTGGAAAGTCAGCAATTGGTCTGACAATTGCAAAGGCTTTTTGTGCTTTGAATTCTCCGAAGAGAGACGAAAAGACTGACACGACTTCTGAGGCTGGTGCGTGGTTTGTGACCACTCAGAAGATCCTACAGGATCAGTACACTCGTGACTTTCACAAGATTGGTCTGAGATCTATTAAGAGCTCAAGCAACTATCAGTGCAAGTTCAAGAAGCATAACACGTGTGCTGACAGCCAGAAGGAGCTGAAGGTCGAGGACAAGGGGTCCAAGTTTTGGAACTCCTGCATGGGTTACTGCACATACAAGAATGAAAAGCAGGAATTTCTTAAGTCCACGACTTCGGTGACAAATTTTCCCTACCTCCTTACGGAGGCTAACTACTCGGGAAAGATCACAAAGCGTCAATTGCTTGTAATTGATGAGTCACACAACACTGAAGGTGAACTGAGTAAGTTTATTGAGGTGACAGTATCTGAGCGTTTTTGCACGACTGTCCTTAAGATAGACTTTGAGCGACCAAAGACGCAGCATCAGGCACACTTGTGGATTCGTGACATCTACCTTCCAAAGGTAAAGTCACACGTCGATCACGTTGAGTCTATGCTTGAGAAGTACAGTGGAATCAAGGCAAAGCTCAATGATTTTATTGCTCTCTCAAGACAGATTGACCTCCTCAAGGGGCACAAGGAGAAGCTCACAAAGTTTATTGATGTGTACGACTCAGACAACTGGGTGTATGAGTTTGTTGAAGCAGACGGTAAGTCAATGTGCAAGCTTTCTTTTAAGCCTATTGATGTCGCTCCTTTTGCGGAGAACATGATTTTTAGACTCGGAGAGCGTGTAATTCTCATGTCGGCAACCATCCTGAATCGGGATGCATTCTGTCAGTCACTTGGTATCAAGCCAGAAGACTCAGCATTTATCAATCTTCCATCGCCGTTTCCAGTTGAGAATCGCCCTATCTTCTTTTTTCCCGTGGGCAGTATGACTCAAAATGGAATTGATAATTCACTTCCTAAGCTTGTCGAGGCAATTAAAAGCATTATGACAGAGCATAAGAATGAAAAGGGCATCATCCATACACACTCATACAAGATTGCTTCTTATATTAAAAAGCACATCAAGTCAAATCGTCTGCTGGTCCATGATGCGAATAATCGGGATGAGACATTAGAAAAGCATATGAAGTCTAAGGAGCCAACAATTCTCCTTTCACCATCTATGTCTGAGGGGGTTGATCTCAAGCAGGACATGTCACGATTTCAGGTCGTGTGCAAGGTTCCATATCCATACCTCGGAGACAAGCTTGTTAGCAAGAGAATGCACAAGTGGAACTGGTGGTATCCACTGCAGACTGCAAAGACGATCGTTCAAGCTGTCGGACGGTCAATTAGAAGCGCAGATGATCATGCTGTCACCTATATTCTAGACTCAAATTGGGAATCTTTCTACAAGAAAAGTCGTGATATGTTTCCTCCTGATTTTCATATGTGTCTCAAGAAGTGATCAATACTTACAGACTGTTCATTTGAAGGATTCACGTACATGAGTTACAAAGACGGTGCAGGCTTAATCGTTGTTAGAGACTTTTTTGATGGTCAAAAGTTTTTAATTCTTCTCAATTATGATGGAACATGGGACTTACCAAAGGGTGGCATGGAGCCAGATGAGCCACCTTTTGAATGTGCAGTTCGTGAGACATTTGAAGAAACTTCTATTGACGATCTTTCATTTGACTGGGGTGTTGATCCAATATCATCAGATAATCTCTCTTTCTATATTGCAAGATCTCACCAAGATCCAGTAATTAAAATGAATCCTGTCTATGGAAATTATGAGCATATTCAGGGTGTTTGGGTGAGTCCAATTATTGCGGTTGAATTACTTCCAGATTTTTTAAAAACTTTTGCAGTCTCAGCAATTGATAGATTACAGTAGACTATTGTATGATCTTTGGGTGATAATAGTTTATCCCTGCAAATTGAGTGCCATATTTATTATGGAGTATGTCAATATTCAGGGAACACAAAACAATTGCTGATAGGTCTGCATCAGACCGTAGACGTCACAAGAAGAAGATTGAGGATGCCATCAAAGAGGGCATTCACAATATCGTCTCTGAAGAGTCTATAATCGGTCAGGACGGCAAGAAGAAGATCAACATCCCCGTCCGCGGTATCAAAGAGTACCGATTCATCTACGGAGACAATGATCAGAACAAAAGAGCTGGATCAGCTCCCGGCGAAGACCTTCAGAGAGGTCAAAAAGTAGGTGAAGCTGGATCCAAACAAAAAAGTAAAGGCGGTAAGGGAAGCGATGAAAAGGGAACTGAATTCTACGAAGTAGAAATCACCCTCGAAGAGCTTGCTAATTACCTCTTTAATGATCTAGAGCTTCCTGAGCTTGCCAAAAAGAGCATTAAAAATATAGTTGGCGAGAAGTGGAAGCGACACGGATATAGAAATGACGGTATTCGTCCTCGTCTTGATAAGAAAAAGACGGCGATCAACAGGATCAAGAGAAAAAAGTCTGCCCTTAGAAGGGAAAATCTAGAATCGACTTCTGTGAATGAAGTTCAGACTTCCTCGGTTGAAGATGAGGAAGAGAGATTTCCATATCACGAAAATGATCTGAAGTATCGTCACATCAAGAAAGACGTGAAGGAGTCATCCAACGCAGTCATTTTCTTCCTGATGGACATTTCCGGATCAATGTCACAAAATAAGAAGTTTCTTGCAAGAAGCTTCTATTTCCTCCTCTATCACTTCATCAATGCACGGTACGAGAACTGTGAGGTTGTGTTCGTTGCACACGACACGGAAGCATATGAAGTTGATGAAGACAAATTCTTCAAGAGAGGAAATAGTGGTGGCACTGTAGTTTCTTCAGGTCTTCAAATGGTTCAGGATATCATCAACAAGAGATTCCACCCAAACAGCTGGAACATATATTGCTTTCAGTGCAGCGATGGAGACAATTGGGAGAGTGATGAGAAGAAGACACTTGATCTCGCTTCCTCAATCAAGAGTGTGAGTCAGCTCTTCGGATACTGTCAAATTGAGCCTAAGGAAGAAAAACTCTCTTGGGATCCTGATAAGAAGCTAAATCAGGTTTATTTGCCTCTTGTTGACAACAACTTTAAAACCGTTGATATTTCTTCAAAGGGTGATATTTGGCCCGCCTTTAGAAAGCTGCTCGGAAAGAGAGTGCAGGTAAATAGATGACACATTTTGATTCCAGTGATGAATGGTCAACGGATCTCCTCTCTGAGTATGATGAGAGGATTTGTGAGCTAGCTAAGTCAGAAGGTCTTGACTGGTTTCCTATCCACTATGAAGTTTGCGACTACTACTCCATGATCGGTCATATGTCGTATCATGGGATGCCCACACACTACGGTCACTGGAGTTTTGGAAAGAGCTTTGAGAGAACCCACCAGATGTACAATCTTGGAATGGAGGGATTGCCTTATGAGCTCATTATTAATTCAAATCCATCCATAGCATATCTGATGAAGGAGAACCCTGCGTACCTTCAGATTCTCATTATGTGTCACTGTGTGGGTCACTCAGACTTCTTTAAGAACAATAGAATGTTTAGGGATACTAGGCCCGAGTCTGTTGTACAGAGATTTAGAAATGCAAAAAAGAGAATTCAAGGATACACAGAGGATCCTCACATTGGAATTGATGAGGTTGAAAAGGTCCTTGATGCTGCACATGCGATTCAGTTTCAGGCAGATAGATTTCCTATTATTAAGCCTACACACAAGGACTTAAAAGATAAGTACATAAAGCTTATAAACGAGGACACGAAGGGCGATTGGAAGAAATTTGATATTACAAAAATTCCACTTGAGCCACAGTACGATGTTCTTGGATTTATTTCTGAGTACGGTAAATTTGATGACTGGAAGCGAGACATCATTGATATTGTCAGAGATGAAGCAAATTATTTCATGCCTCAGATTCATACAAAAATTATGAATGAGGGATGGGCAAGCTTCTGGCACTATCGATTAATGAACAAACTAGAGCTTCCTCAGAAGTACCACATTCCTTTCCTCAAGAGTCACAACCAAGTCATACGTCCTCACGTAGGAGGTCTGAATCCTTACCACCTTGGATTTGAGATCTTTAAAAAGATCGAAGAGAGACACGGAATTGATGAGTGCTTTATTGCACGTGAAACTGCACATGATATAAGCTTTTTACGTCAATACCTAAAAGAGGAAGATGCTTTTGATCTGGGACTTTTTACATTCTCGCGTCAAAAGGACGATTATAAAATTGATGAGATCTCTGATGAGGACGGATGGAAGGAAGTAAAAAACACTCTTCTCAAGAACATTGGGATGAGTGGAATTCCATCAATTCATATTTCAGAACTCACAAAGGATAATGTTCTAGTTCTGGAACACGATCATGATGGGCGAGATCTAGAACTAAATAATGCTGATGAGGTCATCTCACACGTTCATGAGTTATGGGGTGGCGAGGTAAAAATGTTCACTATTGTCGAGGGAGAATCCTGGGAAATTTAACAGATTCTCTGTTCAGATATCTTTACAAAACGGCGGTATTACATGAAGTCATCAAAGAAGAAGTTCCTAGATCTTATTCAGACACAGCGAGACACCAAGAAGACTGAGAAGTTCGAGGGAACTCTCATCGACTACATGGAGGTTGTCAAGCAAAATCCAGACATCACAAAGACAGCTCACAAGCGACTTTGTGATGCCATTGAAAGCAAGGGCGTATCAGTAATGCCTGATACGGACTCAAGAAAGCATAGAATTTTTGATGGTGAAAATATCAAAATCTATGACTACTTTCAGAAGGATTTCTTTGGCGCTGAAAGAACTGTTGCCAAGTTAATGAGATTCTTAAAGTCTGCTGCACACAAGGGTGAGGAATCACGTCAGGTTCTCCTCCTTATGGGCCCAGTTGGAGCTGGAAAGTCAGCCCTAACAGAGCACATCAAGAGGGCAATTGAGCAGCTTCCATATTTCCACCTTGATGGTGACCCACAACGTGGCGAGCCACTTCAGCTTGTTCCCCGTGCCCTTCGTCCAGATTTCGAGAAGGAGCTTGGCGTCACAATTGAAGGTGATATCAGCCCAGTTGCACGCCAGAAGCTACTTGCGGAGTATGATGGAAAGTACGAGAATTTCAAGGTTGTTGAAACGACATTCTCTCAGAGAGGCCGTCGCGGCGTCGCTTCTGTGCCTCCTATGGATGCAAACAGTCAAGATGTTTCAGTCCTGATTGGTTCTGAGGACATCTCCAAGCTTGATATCTACGCAGAGGACGATCCACGAGTTCTATCACTCAACGGCGCCTTCAACGTGGGCAACCGCGGTATCGTTGAGCTCGTTGAGGTCTTTAAGAATGAGATTGAGTTCCTCCACACGATCATCACCGCCACTCAGGAGAAGAGGGTTCCCTCACCTGGAAAGCACGATATGATCTATTTCGACGGCGTGATCCTCGCCCACTGTAACGAGTCCGAGTGGAACCGTTTCCAGTCCGAACACACCAACGAGGCAATTCTTGATCGTCTTGTGAAGATCAATGTTCCCTACGTTCTAGAGCTAGATCAGGAGGTCAAGATCTACGAGAAGATACTTGGAAAGGCAAACTTCTCAGCTCATATCGCTCCGCACACGCTTAAGGTGGCATCCATGTTTTCAGTGATGTCACGCCTAAAGCCAACGAGCAAGTGTGATCTTCTTACAAAGATGAAGATCTACAATGGAGAGGAGGTGATTGAGAAGGGACGTGTAAAGAAGGTTGACATTAGAGACCTCCGTGAGGAGGCTCCAAATGAGGGCATGAGTGGTATATCCACCAGGTTTATCATGAAGTCGATTGACAATGCTCTTACTGATGCAGATAAGAATGTGATCACGCCTATCTCAGTCATGGACTCACTTGTCAAGCAGGTCAAGGATCAAATTGTTGATCAGGAGTTTAAGGACAAGTGCCTTGAGCTCATTCAGAAGGTTGTCCGTGAGGAGTATCTCAAGATCCTCGAGACAGAGATTGCTAAGGCATTTATTGCTGCATACGAGGAACAGGCACAGTCGCTATTCGATGCTTATCTTGACAATGCTGAGGCTCATACAACCCGTCAGCGTCTTAAGAATAAGGTAACGAAGGAAGAGATGAATCCTGATGAGAACTTTATGAAGTCAATCGAAGAGATGATTGGCATCACAGGGTCATCACGTGATGGATTCCGATCAGATGTTACGGCTTATATGTTCGCAAGAATGCGTCGAGGTGAGAAGGTTGACTACACTTCATACGAGCCTCTCAAGGAAGCAATTGAGAGCTATCTAATCAGATCTGTCAAGGACATGGCAAGAATTGTGACCAAGTCCAAGACACGAGATGATGAGCAGAAGAAGAAGTACAATGAGATGGTTCAGACACTCATGAATGACTACGGATACAACGAGGATTCAGCAGAGGAGATTCTGAATTACGCCAGTAATCACCTCTGGAGAGATAGTTGATGCAGGTGAAAATTTCTTCACCTGAGATCCTCTTTTTAATTTCTGGCGCTCTATTTCTATCAGATAAGACCATTCCAGGCATTGTTTTTGCAGTGCTTGGAGTGGTTGGTTCTATAGCTAGAGTTGCATTAGAGATACAAGATCGTCAGGAGAGAATTAAATTAGATCAGGAAGCGCTAAAGGTCGTTTATAGAGCCCTTTCAGCTGTATCAAAAATTTTAAGTAACATTACTGTCCAACACTACGGAGATTCAACTGATTATAATTGATTTCGTAGAAGATGACTGTAAGAACTATCAAAAAAAATTCAATCGATTTAAAACTCAGACAACTCACAGAAAATATCCAAAAAAAATTGGATGATCTGGTGAGTCAAAGACATCACTTTAGTTTTGGCAACAGAACGTCTCAGGTGCAGCCCGTCGATGTAGTTCGATGGGCCTCTGAAATGACTTCTGTTTCATCCGAGTCAAAGCACCTAAAGAATATCATTCTAAGCGCTTTGAATGATGCAGAAGGCACCCAGGGAACTTCTGCAGTGGTCTGCCTGATAGCCCTCAGCCACTTATTGAGGCGTCCTGGCAGTTTATGGTCGACTAAAAATTCTGAAAGCATTGAAAATGAGCTGAAGGTCCTTTTAAAGCGTCACACACGACGTTGCTCATCTTCTGAGGTTCTTCAAATACTCAACAATTTTGATCGTGATCCTAGCTCTTTTGGAATAGCAAATCGAGCTATTAGAATGAGCGGAGCAAATTCTACAATTCAAGTTGCATCTGATGGCTTTAGATCGAGCATCCAAATTGCGAATGGCTATAAGTTTCCTGTTGAATTTCCAGATATTTTTCTCTCTTCAGGTGGAATCACTGTATCAGAGAAAAATTTTGAAGAATGCAGAGTTATGGCTATTGATGGAATTATTGAGAGCATGTCAGAGATAAATGGAATTGTTCATACATCTTACGACAAAAATATTCCAGTCATAATTGCCGCCCGTGGATTTGATAAAGATGTTCTCAACACTCTAGGAATAAATTTTTATAACAGTAGACTTCGTGTGATTCCTTTGATTGTTCCTTATGATGCCACTGGTGCCAATATGATAAATGACATCTGTGTGGTTTCTGGATGTGACTTAATAAGCTCACTCAAGGGAGACCTTATATCAACCAAGAAGTGGGAAGAGCTAGGAACAGTCCAAAGTATTAAAATTACATTTGATAGATCGAATATCGTTCTAATTAATGATAGAACTCGAAAGTCTATTGAACGTCATAGAAAAAATCTTCGAAAAATGAAGATAGAGTCAATGGAGCCCCTGAAGAGTGAGATAATAGAGAAACGTCTTACGACGCTCATGGGATCAGGAACTATCGTCAATCTAGGTGATGATCTAGAAGATCTAAAAGGCCTCTACACTGATAGGATTAATTGTCATATTAGGAGTTTTAAGTCGGGTGCAAAATTTGGTATAGTTGATCTTTCTGAGCTATTAGAACAAGTTCAGTCTCCTGATCTCAGGAAGATAATTTTATCACTAAAAAATGTATCTCAATTTTTTCTTACAAGTCAATTAATGTCTGGAATAAAGCATGCAACTTCTTGTGAGAAAAATTTAAGAAGCATCGGAGGAATGATTTGTAATGACAATTCAAGAAGTCTCTGAGCTCGTTGAGGATTATACAGAAAGCTGGAATGTGCCGGTTTCTGGAGATCAAGTTGACATCAACTACATTGTTAAAAAAATCAAGTCCAACAGCAACTACACAGTTCATGTAGGCACTGATTCACATAGACCAAAAGGTGGTGTCAGCCACAATTTTGCTACTGTGATATGCCTTTATGAGCAGGGAAAAGGTGCTGATTATTATTTTAGAAGAACCACAAGAAACTTTCATTACAAGAATTTAAAACAGCGAATGATGGAAGAAGTGTCACAGTCCATAGACGTCAGCATAGAACTGATGAAATACATTCCAAACAATAGAATTGTTGTTCATGCTGATGTCAATTCAGATGATAGGTTTCCAACATTTAGTGTGCTCAATCAGATAAGATCATGGGTTTCTTCTATGGGATTTAATTTTAGATGCAAGCCTGATGCTTGGGCATCATCCGGTGTTGCTGATAAGCATGCAAAGTGAATTTGTATTTTACACCACCTAAGCCTAGATATAAAAATGCTTAACAGTCGTACACTAAAGACGATTGCAAGTAGAGGATTAAATGAGTTTAGAGACAAGAGTCGGAAGAGCTGTTCTAGATCTTAGCGATATTGTGAAGACAAATGTCGTAAGTGCTGTTGCAAGAGCACGCACTGAGGGTAAGTTTACTCTTTCTGATAAGGACCTCACTGTTACAGCAAATATCATTACAAGTGCTATTGATGCAACCATGCGGGATGGCGTCGATATGCTTATACGTCTTGTGAAGTGATTCCTCAATGAGGACATGTCAAAAGCACCTAATTCAGTGCCACTGCATGCTTCCTCAGTACAGGAAGATGAAGAATCCTGTATTTCATAAATTTACAGTTTTTTCAATTCTTGAAAATGATACGGTTGTTCCAAAATATGCACAGTGTAATAACTGTAATGTTATTCATAAGGTTTTCGATCTCTGTCGATCTGAGATCATACCTGGTAAGGATGAACTTAGGTCAGTTGTAACAACAGATGAATTGAAATTTTTTATCCCTTCTGACTTGAGAAATTTATTAGAGCTTTATAAGTGTGACTTGCCTGTCTGGGAACACATTAAGTTTACTCTTGATGAGAAACGCTGGGGAGAGCAAATAATTTTAACTCGTGAAGTTATTGATGGAGAAATTGTAGGAAAAATTCTTACAATTGAAGAAAAAGACAGGTTTGCTCTAGAGAATTACATAAGTAGAGAGGTTTTTGAGTGATGGATGAAAAGCAGCTAAAACTATCAAATGAGTTTTCTGAAAAGAAAATTTCAGATGAGGATGCAGTTAATTTTTTCCTAGCTCGTCAGATTTCACAAGAAATTCAAAAATTTGGTGTGAGTCAGATGACCATGCTTAAAATTATAGAATTGCTTGCTCTTGAATTAGAAGATAGAAATAAGATGTTATCAATAGTCGGTGCCGTCAAAGGAAGAAATGAGACTTCTACGTCACCAATATTGAGTGAATAATAATAAGGAGAAGTAGTATGAGTGCAACAGTACTTGATAAGTGGAAGGAGCTCAAGCTCATTGTCGATAGCATTGATCTTGATGTGCATAAGAATGCAGGCGGAAATGCTTCAGCAGGAGTTAGAGCAAGAAAGGGGCTTAGAAGCCTCAAGACTGCAGCCGCTGAGCTTGTTAAGCTTACAATTGATACTGAGAAGACTGAAAAGTCTGAGTGATTCTCAGTATCCACAGCATTTTAGACAGAGTAAGAAGACTTTAGATTTAAAAATCTCTTACTCTGATCTTGCATAAGTGAAAGAATCTTTTAAAATGGTTGCCCCGATTATAGCGGGTGGATCCTGACTCTGCATAAGGATGGTTGGTGAAATTTGCAGATTGGTTAATAGTTAGAGAAACTATTTAATTGTGAATAATTTCGATCATGGGTTCGATTCCCATCACATCCAGGTGTAAAATATGGCATCAACACTTAGAGGACAAGCTTCAAAGAAAAAGCAGCCCGTAGAAAATCAGACGAGACCAAGTGATGAAACACTAGTATTAACAATATCAGAAGCTGTATCTGTAGCTACTGAGAATTCAGATGCTTCTTTTACTGTTATTGTGCCAGAGGCTGTAAGCACAGATGAGACTCTTGCAGTAGATGCACTTGATGCAGTGCAGACTTTGGAGACATCTGTAGAAGCATCAGAAGAAGTTCCTGTTGATGTTTCTTTGGAAAAGTCTGTAGAAGTTTTAAATCCTAGTGTTTCTACAAAGACATCTAAGAAGCAGAATTCAAAAAAAAAGGGAATGGAGAATCAATGATGAGCAACGGTGATTTTGATACGGATGATTTTGGCTTTGTTGAGGCATACGATGATTCACCTGCAAAGGGTGATGATCGTCTTCTTCCTGAAAATTCTGCAAAGTCTGCAGTAAACTGTGGATTTGTTGGAATTGGTGGTGGAGGCGGAAAGCTTGCGAAGGCATTTCTGGATGTTGGATTTTCAAAGACTCTTCTAGTCAATACAACCACGAAGGATCAACCTGACCAGACTGATCCTGCTCATTTTGTACTGATTCCGGGTGCGGATGGCGTCGGCAAGGACGTCAATCTTGGAAGAAAGGTTCTGAGTGAAAATTCCGCACTTGTTGAAGATGCTCTTAGGTCTCGTTTAGGAAAAGTTGACTGGCTTTTTGTCCTTCTCGGCGGCGGCGGGGGCACAGGTAGTGCTGGATACTCATTAAATGGTGCATTTAATCGATATCTCAAGTCAAACGAGTCATCTGGTAGAGTTTTCTACATTGTTTCTCGTCCTACAGCTCAGGAGCTCCTTAATCCAACTATTTCACAGAACTTTGAATCCGTCCTAGAGGATGTCTCAGGTGAGCCTCACATCGTTCTCGATAACGAGCGCCAGCTTCAGCTTCTAAGGGGCAAGGTTGGAATGATTGAAATGTTCCCAACGGCCAATAAGAACTTTGCAAAGCTTTTTGCACAGGTTCTCAGATTGGCATCGGAACACAGTCCTATTCAGACATTTGACTCAAAGGATCTTGAAAAGTGCCTTGGAACTCCCGGTAGACATGTCATTGGAAGCACTATTGTCAAGGACTTTAATCGTCAGGATCTTGGAGCTTCAATTTTTCAAGGCTGCTTGAAGGCGAGCCCATGTCCAACCACTTCAGGTCAATCAGACACGGGCGTTCTTCTTCTTGTTGCAACCGAACAGATGGCAAATGATCCAGAGGTTAGCAGAAGGCTTGAGGCAGCTTTCTCTTACGTTGGGGGTAGAACAAAGACGCTATTCTCAGGCGTTTATGTCAAGCCAAATATTCCTGGACTCATTGCGATAACAATGCTTGGTGGATCTAAGTGATTAGATCAGGATGCGAGATCAGAAGTCTCATCTGAGAGCTTTTTGAGAACTGTCTTTTCAATCTGGCAGATTCTCATTCTCGTCACACCAAAAGCTTCACCAATCTCTTGGAGCGTCATAGGGCCCTCTTTTGCTGCAATTAGAGTGCAGTTGAAGTGGGCCTTATTTTTCATCCATTGCTTGCAGTCTGTCTTCTTACAATGGACCTTTAAGTCCTCATGTGCCTTAAAACAAGTGAGCTTTACTATTGGTCTGGACAAACTGCATTCTCCTATTAGATATTTACTAATGACTGAATAGTACTACACCATTAATGTGTGTACAACTAATACACAATCAAGAGAGAATGAGCTAACAGAGTGAGAAAATTCTTCATCATCGACACATCTGTCCTGCTGTACGACAAGGAATCAATCAAGTCTTTTCCAGGAAATGATATTGTATTGCCCCTTACAGTTCTAGATGAACTTGATAGGAACAAGGAAAAACCTGGTCTAATTGGCGAAAATGCAAGATTCGTCAATCGATATCTTGATGGCCTGAGAGCACACGGTCGCCTGGACAAAGGTGTGAAACTTCCTGATTCTGACCAGACTGTGCAGGTTGTGACTCAAGAAGTGAATGAAGATCTACCGAGCTACGATCTTGATTCAAAAAAAGGTGACAATAGAATCATTCTAACTGCTCTTCATTTAAAGAGCAAGTATAAAAAGAAGCCTGTCATCATTGTCACAAAGGATATAAACCTTCGTGTGAAGTGTGATGCTCTAGGAATTGAGTCCGAAGACTATTATAAGGACTACATCAACGTCAAGGAAGACGATGATAATCAGGAAGCCCCTATTCTTACACTTTCTGATGATCAGGTCGATGAGATTTATAAGACAGGCGAGTTGTTTTTAACTCAAAATGCTTTCCATGAGAACTGCTACGTTGTCTGTAAGTCTATTAGTGGAAATAGCGTCCTCTGTCGATTTGCAGGAGGCAAGCTGAAGCGTCTTAGAAGCATTGATTTTAAAAAGATCGGTGTAATAAATCCAAAGAATAAGGAGCAAAATTTTGCATTTGATGCACTTGCAAATGAAGCAATACCAATGGTTTGCCTCACTGGAATTGCAGGATCTGGTAAGACTTTTATAACACTCATGAGTGCAATAGAGAGTCTTCAGGCAGGTCGACACGAGAGAATTGTTGTGACAAGATCAATTCAGCCTGTCGGAAGGGATCTTGGATACCTTCCTGGCGACATCAAGGAGAAGATGGCACCGTGGATGGCGCCACTTGTTGATAATTTCAGGTATGCGTTTAAGGACATGTCATACTTTGAGATGATGGTCGACAAGGGTCAAGTTGAGATCTCGCCTCTTTCTTATATTCGTGGAAGGACATTCAGCAACTCATTCGTAATCGTTGATGAGGCACAGAACACCACAATACATGAACTCAAGACCATCATAACGAGAGTCGGTGAGAACACAAAGATTGTCCTGCTAGGTGATACTGACCAGGTTGACACTCCTTACATTGATAAGCGATCTAACGGATTGTCAATTGTGATTAATAAGTTTCGTGAAAGTGACCTAGTTGCACATGTTCACTTGCAGAAGGGTGAGAGGTCGGCACTAGCAACTCTTGCTTCGAAGGTTCTGTAAGACTAAAAATAACTGTGGCGTTGCAGTAATCGCTGACATAATTAGTGGTGTAGTACAACCCGGGTATTAAAAGCTATGGCAGGTGATTTCAAGGCCTCACAGGTCCAGACAAATAAGATTATTGTTACGGGTAGCTTTGCTAACCAGACAACAAGTCAGCTTCTTGTCTACAATTACAGTGCTCAAGACACAGGATTGCCAAACAATGGATTAATTGATCCATCGAAGTTTGATACTTCTGGAGGCATAGGAACAGATGTTTTCTTATTTGTTTCTGGAGGAATTAGTAAAAAGGATGCAGCATACTCTAATGCAGTGTCTGTATTCGGCGGAGATGTACACATCTCCGGAAATCTTACAGTAAATGGATCCTCACCTGGAGGTGGTGGTGGTAGTGGAAATCAGTATTGGTTTGAGTCAGGATTAAATAATATATTCTCAACAGGCTCTGCTGAAATAACAGGAAGCCTGATTGTTAAGTCTGGAATTTCTGGATCACTCACAAGACTCACTGATGGCTCATCCTACCTTGTTGCTGGTGCAAATATTGTTGTATCATCAGCATCTAACGGATCAGTCACTATATCATCAACTGCATCTGGAAACGGTCAGTCATTCTACAGACTTGAAGTTGTTGATTACGCTTCTGTTGATTCAACCATCTCAACTTCTGTTGGTCAAGTAATTTTTCCAGCTAATGAATTTAGTGGTTCTCTCACACTCAGGGGTGTAATAGCAAATTCAAATTCACTTGCAACTGGAAGTATACAGCTTTTTAATATAACTAGTGGCACTTATGTTCATATTGGTGGGCCTGGCGTAACACACATTTATTCAACAGGCACAATACCGACAATTGTCAATTCTGTCAATCTCTACAATGCTGCAAACTTTAATAATGTTGCACAGTCAGTGTACGAGCTTCAGGCAAGCTCAAGCAACGGACTCTACACTACAATTTTAGGCGGATTTGAGCTTAGGCCTTCTGGCAGCTTCACAGGTGTGACATATTCCACCTCTTCTTATTACTACACATATACATCTGGAACGTGGGAAGACGGAGTGGATCGACTTGCCACTACATCTTCTGTTGCAATTGCTGGAAATCTAGGAACAAGCTATTTTGCTGATTCAATTGGAAATGATGCATTTTTCTTTGTGTCAGGTGCAAATGGAAGCAAGGATGGATCTGTTCCAGGTGTCGCTGTATTCGGAGGGGATGTTGTAATATCTGGAACACTTCACGGCGGTTCACCTCTTAAAGTAGGATCAGCAGCAAACTTCTTTAATGACGTCTCCATATCATTGAAGCTCCAACAAGGAAGTGATGTTTCGGCAACAGGTGACTATTCGCACGCCCAAGGACAGTTCACAAGTGCACAGGCAACTGGTTCACACGCAGAGGGAAATAATACCACTGCAAGTGGCTTATATGCACACTCAGAAGGCAGTCAGACCACTGCTAGTGGTGAAGCTTCACACGCTGAGGGTGTTAGCACAAACACTTTTGGGTTGGGGTCACACGCTGAGGGATTTGCAACAGCTGCATCAGGATCCTACTCACATGCTGAAGGTGCGTACTCAACTGCGTCTGGTAACTACTCACACGCAGAAGGAAGTAATACAGTTACACTGTCAGATGCATCACACGCTGAGGGAAATGAAACATCTGCATCAGGATTTGCCTCACACGCTGAGGGAAATGAAACATTTGCAATAGGTTTTGCCTCACATGCTGGCAATATTTCAACAATAGCATCAGGATCTGGTCAGACTGCTATAGGAAAATACAACAGACAGAATAATGACTTTTCTCTCTTTGTTGTGGGAGATGGCACTGATGATGGCAATCGATCAGATATCGTTCGAGTTAATCCTGGACTCTCTCTAGGAACGGGGAGACTTGAGATCACAGGAACAGTTGCTTCCACTCTAGGTCTTTCTGGGTCGCTTACAAAGCTTACAAATGGATCTTCCTACATTGTTGCTGGTACTGGAATTTCTGTAACGAGTGCATCAAATGGATCTGTCACCATTGCGTCAAGTGCCGCTACTTTACAGCAATCCTATAACGCAGGTCTTCCATTAATTGGTCTTAATAATTCAAGCGGATCTGTTACAATAACCGGAAGTCTTACACCTACAGACATCTATCCTTCTCTATTGAGTTTAAAACCTGGTTTTGGTGGTCCTTATGGTTCAAACTACAATGCAATTGATGTGTATGGGTGGACTACTACAGAAATTCAATCAGCTTCCCTGATAAACATCAGAGGAAACGGATCAAATGGTGGCGGCGGTCAAATAACATTAAGATCAACTGGTGATATCAATGGCAGAATTGGATGGATTGCAGGATCAGGACAGCTTTACGGTTCTAGTCCTAATGCTTCCATACAGTACCATCCAAATGCATCTTCACTAAAGATAGCTAACGAGAGTTCTACGGGTAAAGTCTCTATTGTCAACACAAATACTGGAGGACAAGGACTTCTTGTAGTTCAAAATGGATCAACTTGGTTAGGTGGGGATAAGAACGATTCCGCAGTAAGACTTTTCCCAGATCCAGTCAACCCATTTCTGGGTGTCGACACATATGGAACTGTATATAACTCAGGTTCATTGGAACAATCTGGTTCCGCTTCATTTAAGAATAAAGTTGAAGTTACCGGTTCATTATCCGTAAGCGGTTCTGGCGGTAGCAACGGTAGATTTAGTCAATTTAATGGACTAAAATTCTACCCACACGTCATTACATCACTTCCATATACGGCTTCACTAGGTGACTACATCATTGCTGTCAGCGCATCTGCTGTGATTGGCATAGGTGTTGCTCTACCAAGCGGTGTTGATTTTGGTACAACTTTTATTATTAAAGATGTCAGTGGATCTGCCAGCTCTAATAACTTGCGTATAACAGCAAATAATGGGCTTATTGATGGTCTCTCACAGTATGATATTGCAATTGATTACGGATCTGCACAGTTTGTCTACTTTGGATCATCTGTGGGATGGGGAGCCATCTGATGACTCAGATGAACTACCTGGCAAAAATTGCAACCAGTGGATCCATTCTAGAGTGGGATGGAAAGAAAATTGCGCCTGCAAAGGAAATTTTAACAACTGATTCTGGAATCACATTTTCAAGGGATGTTGATGTTGAAGGATCAGTGATCGCAAATGAGCTGCGGGGCTCATTAACGAAGCTGAAGAGTGGTAAACCCTACCTCGAGGCAGGTAAAAATATTGATCTGCAGATAGGCCCAGAAGGATCTATACGAATAGGTGCCACTATACCTAGGCAAACACCCATCCTCTGGAAATGGAATGAATCAGATGCATCTCAGGTGGCTGTGTGCCTAGACTCTATAGGACTCGAATCAATTCAGAAAATCGATGCAGCGTTTGGTCCCGCTTTAAGAATTAAGTTTAATCACGAGAGCACACCGGACTCTCCTGGTGTCTGTGTGCTGTCTTTTAACGACCTCAATCTATTAAATGCTGACTCAGAGGTTTGCAGATACTCTCTTCGTTTTAGAGTTGCTGATTTTAGTGGTAAACAGAGCAGCTGGATAGGTGTGGGATCAACTTACCTAACAAATGCATGTGTCTCAGAAAAATACATGGGAATTGGAGAAATTTGCACAGTTGGAACTGCTGGAAGCAGACTCTTTAAGTCAGAGATGGGAAGGCTTCAGATAAGCAATAAGACATATCTCGGTCCTTCAATTAGTCTCACATCACTCGATGGAAGACCCAGCTTTGTGATTGAGAATGAAATTACCGCAAGAGTCTCAAAGAGATCAATCGGCTTCAATGTCATGTCATCACACAAGAGCATGTACCAGCCACAGGAAACACTCTTTGGTATTGATGATGCACAATTTTGCAAGGAGTTTGGAAACTTTAAGTCATCCTGGGCAAGTGCAGGTCTGAGCACGTGTGGAATTGTATTTGTCTGTGATCCTGCGGAGTCGAAGTCTTACTTCGACATTGATAACATTCAAGTAATCAAGCACCCAATGGACTGGTAGCACTGAATATTTACATTTAATGCTTTCCCTCCCAAGGAGCTCTGAATGTCTTTTATAGGACAGATTAATAAGTCCAGCAATATTATCTACTTTGATAGGGGTAAGTTAAAATCATCTCCTGTCGAGCATTATGCTGATGGAGTGCCATCAGGCACTAACGTCTTTACCAGCATCGTCAATATGCAGACCTCATATGGAGGTGGCAGAGAAGTAAGTCTCGTTAACGGTGGCATCATTTATTATGGTCAGCCTGAGGATAATGAGCCAAAAATTACTATCATTCACAAGTCCACATTTCAGACCGATGAGGGAATAAGTTTTAGAACTGGATCTCCGACCCTGGGAAGAGCATCTCCAAGCTGCTCAAATAAATGGTCTCCAATTGTTGCATATGATATCTATGACACAAAAGTTTTGTCTCTTGATATCTCATCTGACTCTTCAAAAATTGCAATAAGCTCCTTTGATTCGCTGGGCGAGAGCGGATATCAGTTTATCAATGAGCCAGGAACATTCATATCCCTTGACGCATCAAGTCAGACCACAGCCCTAAAAATTCTCAAGGCTGATGGTGGTTACATTGATTTTGGTGGATACGGGCAGCAGTCTCCTATAATGAGAATTGAAACAGACTCCAGTTCATCCGCTGTCAGTGTTGGATCCTACGGCGGATCGAGTCGTCTCATGGTAAATGGCATGGATATGACTCCCTACAATGGAAGTGTCATCATTACAGCAGGCGACTCAGATGACCATGAGCTCATACAGCTAGCTGAGATCCTCGATGAGGAAACATATGGATTCTTTAATGTGGATGTTTTTGCAGGGACTGTGAGCTCTCAGGACATTGGAAGCACTTCATCTGCAGCATGGAAGTACTTTATAACGATATGCAAGAAGGCATCTGGCACAAAGGTTGTAGGAATCACAGAGGTGGCAGCTCAGCACTATAACGGTGTGAGCTCTCTGGATAACTCAACTCTCTGGAGCGTAGAGGTCAATACTGCGGGTTCACTTTACGCAAATACAAAAAGTTACAATTCTTTTCAGGATATCACCTTTGGAGCTGTTGTCACAAAATTGTCAACGCTCGACATTCAGGATGGATATCTGCTTCGATAAGAATTGTGAAAATTAAAAAGTAAAGGAATATTTATAAAAAATGAAGATAGTAGTATTTCTACTTGTCTTCATTTTAATCTCTTGATCTGTTTCCGATTCGATATTGCAGGAGACTCAAATGAGCACTGTGTGTCTTAAGACGATTGCAAATATACATCATAACTTACCTTTGCATCTCTGCGTCGTAAACAAAATCAGGGGACTTTATTGATCCACGTCTGGATCTTCTATAAGAACTTTTTCGTCTGGGTGGATGTTTCACCTGGATCGCAAAATCTCGTCATGATGACGAGATTTTGATGTTTGTTATTATTTTGGAGAAATAAATGGCATCAAATCCAATCTTAGTATCATATTTCAATTTCTATGGAAGCGGTACAGCTATCGAGCTTCAAGAAAATGGCGTTAACGTTGTTGTTGCCGCTGGCGGAACAGTAACTTTCGGAGGCACACCATACACAGTATCAACTGTAGCTGGTAATTCAATGCTATTTCTGGGATACGTTGGTGGCGGCAGCATGATCGTAGGATCTGCGGTTACTATTCAACAGCCGGCCGCCGCAGCTGTTGAAAAAGCATTCATGCAGCAGAACGCGACATCGCACAAGGATGTAGATGCTGCTTCTATAGTCGTCACAGGAAGCGCAGTCTTCCTAGCTGGTCTAGACGTCAACAGCCAGAAGATCACAAACCTCGCAGACGGTTTTGATCCAGCTGATGCAGTTAACGTCTCTCAGCTCTCTGGCGCAATTGGTGCGATCACATATGAGGCAGACTCCCGTCTAGACCTCCTCGAGGCAGCGACCGGATCCTATGCGCTCCAGGTCGACCTCTCTTCTGAGATATCTCGTGCGGAGTCAGCTGAGGCAGTGCTTTCCACAGATCTCTCTTCTGAGGCTTCTAGAGCGGCGTCTGCTGAGGCAGTGCTTTCTACAGACCTCTCTTCTGAAGCTTCCAGAGCAGGTTCAGTTGAGGCAGTTCTAAGTGCAGATATTTCATCTGAGGCTTCTAGAGCAGGATCAGTTGAGACAGTTCTCTCCACCGATATCTCTTCTGAGGCTTCTAGGGCCGCATCTGCAGAGACCGTACTTTCTACGGATATCTCTTCTGAGGCTTCCAGAGCAGGATCTGTTGAGACAGTGCTCTCAGCTGATATTTCTTCTGAGGCTTCTAGAGCAGGATCAGTTGAGACAGTTCTAAGTGCAGATATTTCTTCTGAGGCTTCTAGAGCTCAATCTGTTGAGGCTGCACTTTCTTCTTCAATCGATTTCATTATATCAAACGTTGATCCAGCTGCAATCGACTCACTCACTGAGTTGCTTACTGCTTTCCAGTCCGCTGATACAAGTCTTAGCGGTACAATGTTTGAACTTGCAAGCGGTCTCTCTACAGACATCTCTGCAGAAGCATCACGCGCAGGTTCAGTTGAGGCAGTTCTAAGCACTGATATTTCCTCTGAGGCATCACGTGCAGCATCTGTAGAGGCAGTGCTCTCCACGGATCTCTCTTCCGAGGCTTCTAGGGCGGCATCTGTTGAGACAGTTCTAAGCACAGACCTCTCTTCTGAGGCTTCTAGAGCAGGTTCAGTTGAGACAGTTCTAAGTGCAGATATTTCCGCTGAGGCTTCTCGTGCGGGTTCTGTCGAGACAGTACTATCTACTGATATTTCTGCTGAGGCTTCTCGTGCGGCGTCTGCTGAGGCAGGTCTCTCTACGGATCTCTCTTCTGAGGCTTCCAGAGCAGGATCAGTTGAGACAGTACTATCTACTGATATTTCTGCAGAAGCATCACGTGCGGGTTCTGTCGAGACAGTTCTAAGCACCGATATTTCCGCTGAGGCTTCTCGTGCAGGTTCTGTCGAGACAGTTCTAAGCACAGACATCTCTGCAGAGGCATCACGCGCAGGTTCTGTTGAGACAGTTCTAAGCACAGATATTTCCGCAGAGGCATCAAGAGCACAGTCTGCTGAGGCAGGTCTCTCTACGGATCTCTCATCTGAGGCTTCGCGTGCAGGATCTGTTGAGACAGTTCTAAGCACCGATATTTCCGCTGAGGCTTCTCGTGCAGGTTCAGTTGAGGTGGTTCTTTCTACGGATATCTCCGCTGAGGCTTCCCGTGCGCAGTCTGCAGAGGCAGTGCTTTCCACGGATCTCTCTTCTGAGGCATCTCGTGCGGGTTCTGTCGAGGTGGTTCTCTCAACAGACATCTCTTCAGAGGCTTCTCGTGCAGGTTCAGTTGAGACAGTGCTTTCTACAGACATCTCTTCCGAGGTTTCTAGAGCACAGTCTGCAGAGGCTGTACTTTCTGGTACAATAAGCTTCTTCATATCAAATACAGACCCAGTTGCAATCGACTCTCTCACAGAGCTACTATCAGCTTTCCAGTCAGCTGATCAGGATCTCAGTGGAACAATGTTCGAACTTGCAAGTGGACTATCTTCAGATATCTCCGCTGAGGCTTCTCGTGCGGGTTCTGTCGAGACAGTTCTAAGCACAGATATCTCTTCCGAGGCATCACGTGCAGGATCCGTTGAGACAGTGCTTTCAACTGATATCTCTTCTGAGGCTTCACGTGCAGCATCTGCTGAGGTGGTTCTCTCTACAGACATCTCTTCTGAGGCTTCTAGAGCAGGTTCCGTTGAGACATTGCTTTCATCTGATATCTCTTCCGAGGCATCGCGTGCGGGTTCTGTCGAAACAGTTCTCTCTACAGACATCTCTGCAGAGGCTTCTAGAGCAGGTTCAGTTGAGGTGGTCCTCTCTACAGACATCTCCGCTGAGGCTTCTAGGGCGGCATCTGTTGAGACAGTTCTAAGCACAGACATCTCCGCTGAGGCCTCTAGAGCAGGTTCAGTTGAGACAGTTCTAAGCACAGATATTTCCGCAGAGGCTTCTAGAGCAGGATCTGTCGAGACAGTGCTCTCTTCGGACATCTCTGCAGAGGCATCACGCGCAGGTTCAGTTGAGGTGGTCCTCTCTACAGACATCTCCACTGAGGCTTCTCGTGCACTGTCTGCTGAGACTTCTCTCGGCGAAAGAGTGAGTGCGCTTGAGCCAGTACTGTTCATGGGTGCAACGACAGTTGGCGCTGGTTCAACTGCCAGCATTGATCCTCTACTTGCAGATTGGATTTCTGCATATTCACCCTTCGGTCCAGGCGTCTTCTATGCAACGTTCTCAGTCATGGCAGCAGGCTCCATCGGTGGCATGATTCAGGACGTTCGCGTTGCAGGATCTTGGGATGAAACAGCAGTCACAGTTGATGACGTGATGGTCTTCAACAAGAAGTACATGGGAGCAGCATCACTTCTTGATGCGGATGTACTCACAGACGGAACATTCTTAGTCGATCAGGGTGCTGAGAACGTGCAATTCAACTGGATGGTTGAGCGCATCAAGATCTCGTTCATCGCAGCGTGATCACACAGAGTGAACTAGCTCAAGAGGGCTAGACACTCGAACGGGACCTCAGAAATGGGGTCCCGTTTTCTTTTTCTATAATTTATGTCAGATTAGATGAGCCCTACATTACACCAATAATTCTATAGGCGACTTTTATGTAGGGTGATGATGAACCCACAACAAGCGTCCAGACTCCTGAGACACCTGTGAGACTCTTCACGTAGACATTTGCATTCTGATCATTACCAGGAGTTCCATCGCTCAATGGAGTGAGGCACACTGAAGGCATGCTGGGATAGAAGCATCCTAAAACGACCGATGCCTCACTATTAGTATTAGTCGTGATTGATCCCTGCTCAATCTTAAAGTCTAGATCAGCCACACATCACTCCTCTTGAATGTAGATTGCCTGAATGGATATCTTGCCAGTTATTGGTGCTGAAGTCTTAATGACTGCTCCTGTCTTGTTGACGGAGTAGGCATAGACATTTACGCTTCCCACATTTGATGACTGGGTCATGATATTAGCAACTACAGCAGGTATTTCTGAGAATGGAATTGTGAAACTCACAGAGACTTGATCGGAGTCTACAATGTCAACAATAAGTGTTTCCATCTCAATGGATCGATCACTTATGAGCTTAAAGACTGGCTCATTTCTAACTAGAGAGTACTTCTTCTGATACCTTCCTAGATCTCTAAGTTTGACTCTGAGACAGCCCATTCACTTCTCCTAAGATAGTAATATCTTCTCTAAGTATATCAATAAGAAATAATTCTAGTGAGATAGAACTATATCTAATTCTCTGGTTCAGATATGAGATAAGATAGTTCTAAGAGGTATGAATGTACATGCTACAATTTTTATTGTACATGATGACCTAACAACTCTAGGATATAGAAAGTTCAGATAAGAATTAATATTTGCTCTAAGGTGAGACTTAGAAGCTTAGGATAAATTATTATGTTCACAAATAGCCCATTTAAGTCATCTTCAGGTCCTGAGATTGATAAGACTTCTCAGGTAGTTTTTGTTTCAGATCTTTTTGTCGAGGATTATGTCGGTGGAGCAGAGCTAACATCTCAGGCACTTATTGATGCATCTCCTCTCAGGATTCAGAAGCTTAGGTCAAAGGATGTCAACCTAGAGGTGATGGAGGCACTAGCTGACAAGCACTGGATCTTTGGAAACTTTAGTCAGATGAAGATGGATCTAATTCCAACAATCATTGCGAATCTAGAGTACTCAGTTCTAGAGTATGACTATAAGTTTTGCAGCTGGAGATCACCTCAGAAGCATGAGGCAACAACTGGTGCTCCCTGTGATTGCAACAATCAGATGATTGGAAAGCTAATCTCAGCTTTCTATTATGGTGCAAAGTCACTCTGGTGGATGTCTGAGAAGCAGATGGAAGAGTACCACAATCGCTTTCCATTCCTTGATCAGAAGAACAATACTGTTCTAAGTAGCGTCTTTGATGATAAGTTCTTTGCAGCTGTGAAGATCCTCAGGGAGACAAGAAAGGACTCTGACAGATCTGGGTGGGTGGTTCTCGGATCAGAGTCCTGGGTGAAAGGATTTGATGACGCAAAGAAGTACTGTGAGGACAACAGTCTCAAGTATGATGTTCTGTGGAATGTTCCGTATGCCCAGGTACTTGAGCGTCTATCGTCTGCTGAAGGATTTGTCTACCTTCCAAAGGGATGGGACACATGTCCTAGAATGGTTATTGAGGCAAAACTGCTAGGGTGCAAGCTCATTCTTAATGATAATGTTCAGCACAAGGACGAGGAGTGGTTCACATCATCAGATACAGTTGAGACCGAGTCATATCTCTATGCTGCCAGAAAGTCATTCTGGGAAGGAATTAAGAACGCAATGGAATGGAATCCTACAATAAGCGGTTACACCACCACGAAGGACTGCATAAAGTCCGACTATCCGTGGAGACAGTCAATTAAGTCACTCCTAGGGTTCTGCAATGAGGTTGTTGTTGTGGACGGTGGCTCAAAGGATGGAACTCTCGAGGAGCTTAGAAAGTGGTCTGAGACCGAGCCAAAGCTCAAGGTTCATCTAGTTGAGAGGGATTGGAGTCATCCTAGGTTTGCTGTATTTGATGGAGCACAGAAGGCAGAGGCAAGAAAGCGCTGCACATCTCAGTTCCTTTGGCAGATGGACGCTGATGAGGTGGTTCACGAGAGTGACTATGAGAAAATTGTTCATCTCTGTAAGAATTTCCCTTCTCAGGCTGATCTCATCTCCTTGCCTGTTGTAGAGTTCTGGGGTGGGTCTGACAAGGTAAGGATGGATATCAATCCGTGGAAGTGGCGCCTATCCAGGAACGTTCCAAATATCACACATGGTATTCCAGCCCAGTTAAGAAAGAGTGACGCAGAGGGTCATCTGTATGCCTCTCCGGGAACAGATGGTTGTGACTATGTTCACTCGGAGACAGGTGAGCTCATTCCTCACGCTTCATTCTACACAGCAGATGTTCATAATGCGAGAATGGCAGCTCTCTCAGGGCATCCACAGGCTCAGAAGGACTACGAGGCGTGGTTCAAGAGCATTGTTGCTGCGCTTCCTGGTGTCTATCACTACTCATGGTTCAGCCTTCCAAGAAAGATCAGGACCTACAGAGACTACTGGTCTCAGCACTGGCAGAGCCTCTATAACATCAAGCAGGAGGACACTGCTGAGAACAACATGTTCTTCCAGCGCGCTTGGTCAGATGTGACCGATGCTGACATTGAGACGCTTTCAGTCAGACTTCAGGATGAGATGGGCGGCTGGATATTCCACTCACCTGTTGACTTCTCAAGGCCCACACCACACATTAGCATGGATGGAATGACACATCCCGGTGTTATGGTCTCAAAGTGAACAATAAATTTGTATTCGTCACACCTGCCTATAACTGCCAGGAGAAAATTGTCCAGACTGTAAGGTCAGTCTTCTCACAGTCTTACAGTGACTGGAGAATTGTCGTATACGACGATATGTCCACTGATAACACAGCACAGGTTGTTTCGGATATGTCAAAGTCTTTGGGTCTTGGTGATAGGCTTAAGGTTGTCACAAGGACAGAGAAGCACGGCGAGGTGAGAAACACACTGGACGCTGTTGAGTCAATTGATGACTCAGAGATAGTGTGTAGACTCGATGCGGGTGACTGGCTCACAGAGAATGATGCCCTTTATATCCTAAATGATGCTTACAACAATTCAAATGCTGCTGTCATGTGGACAATGCACAGGTGGTCCTACACAAGCACAAATATCTCAGGGCCATTGAAGAGTGATGATGTGTACTCACATCAGTGGGTATCAAGTCATCTCAAGACCTTTAGAAGATCATCTCTGAGGGGCATCAATAAGAAGAATTTTCTGGACGATCAAGGAAATTACATTATGATTGCCTGTGATCAGGCAGTATTTCTTCCCATGATGCACAAGGCAATAAAGGAAGAGAGACCCCTTGTCTTTATACCCATGGTGATGTACCATTACGACATAGACCTAAAGAACCCAACACTGTTCAAGAGTGAGAGGTCTATAAATCAAAAGATGTCTGCAGAGAGAATAAGGGAGAGAGGGTTCATAGAGTGAAGATTCAGTTCGAGAATGTTGATTTTCAGTCGAGATCTGGACCAAATGGCTTTGGTCTAAAGCTTGCTCGAGAATTGACAAAGTTGGGCCACACAGTCGTGGGTGAAAGTCCTGATGTTCGTCTCACATTCATAAACGGATCCAATACTTTTAGTCCCAATGTTCTTAGACTTGATGGAATTTATTTCAACTCTGAACAGGACTGGCAGAGAATGAATGCTCCAATAAGAGCGAGCTATGAATTTGCTGATGCTGTGGTCGTTCAAAGTGAGTTTAATAGAAAGCTCACAGAGAAGTATTTTGGAAAGAGGGAAGGAATTTATGTCATTCACAATGGAACTGACACCGAACTGATTGGCAAGATACCACCCGCAGTGTTGGGTGAAGGAATTCCAAGGGAAAGAGTGTGGATGTGTGCATCTGCCTGGAGACCTCACAAGCGTCTCTCTGACAACATTCGTCTTTTTCTTGAGCTATCAAACAAGGACGATATTCTTCTAGTCGCAGGCAAGGATGCAATTCAATATGCAGGGCAGATCGATGATCATCGGGTTAAATTTCTTGGAGACCTCAACTGGGAGTCCATGATCTCCTGCATGAAGGCTTCATCAAAGTTCATACATCTCTCTTGGCTTGATCACTGTCCAAATGTTGTTGTGGATGCAAATGCTTGTGGCTGCACAGTTTACTGCTCATCTTCAGGAGGAACAAGAGAGATAGCAGGAAAAGGTGCAGTAGTCATTGAAGAGGAAGAATGGGATATGATTCCAGTGACACTTTATAATCCACCTAAAATCAATTTTAGTTCCTCATCTATCAATACACAGGATTTTGATTTAAAAATCAAGTCAGTTTGTCTAAAATACAAAAGCGTTTTATTTTCTGTCATAAACTTATAGAACATTTTGTAAGTCTCTTATTAAGGAATATCAATGGAAGATCTACAGATTAGCAATCAATTAGCCGAATTTTTTTATAAGATTGACTGTCACGCAGAGTCATCTCATAATGAGTGGGAATTTCATATTGCAAAAAATGTTTCCACTAGTAAGGCTCACAAGTTTGAAGAACCCCTTATTGTTTGTAGCAAAATAATTCAAAATGAGTCAAATACAAATGTACCTGGTGATATTTGTGAATTTGGATGCTATACAGGAATTAGTAGTGCAAAACTCTCTCTGATATCAGATCATCTAAATAAGAGAATGTTTGTATTTGATAGCTTTCAAGGTCTACCAGAAATAGATGAGAATGCTTCTGATATTCACAAAAACATGTATCAAAAAGGACAGTATAGCTGTTCTATCGATACTGTCAAGAAAAATATTTCTCTGTATGGAAAAATTGAGAATGTATCTCTTGTGAAAGGATACTTTTGTGATTCATTAAATAATTTTGATAAGATCAGTCAGATTTCTTACTGTTTTATTGATGTTGATCTTTGTAAGTCACTTGAAGAATGTCTAGACTTTGTATTGCCAAGACTTCAAAGTAATGGCATACTTTTTTCACACGAAGCCAAAGATCCTGATTACATTCCTGTATTTGAAAAATACGGTCTAATGGATAGTGACAAATATGAAAATTACGGCGTTGGAAATGGTGTGTTTAACACGAATATTTGTTTCTTTGTCAAGAAGGCAAGTCACTGAGATATTGAAGTGAAAATATTTGTACTAGCACCAAAAGAAGACTGGATCTGTGATAGACAGGCACACGAGTGGAACACTGCAAATCCTAGTCTATGCGTCACAAATCCAGCAGATGCAGATGTCATATGGCTTCTTGCAGGCTGGTGCTGGAATCAAATACCTGTTCAAATTCTTTCATCAAAAAAAGTAGTATTGTCAGTTCACCATATTGTTCCTGAAAAATTTGATAGATCAAAAATTTTAGAATTTCAGTATAGGGACAATTTTGTTGATGCTTATCATGTCCCAAATAAGACTACACATAATCACATTAGGCAGCTAACTAAAAAACCCATATTAACTGTACCGTTTTGGTTTGACTCATCGACATGGCACCCAATCGATAAGACTAATTCTAGAAAAGAGCTCGGAATTAAAGAAGATGAATTTATAATCGGAAGTTTTCAGAGGGACACTGAAGGCGGAACAGGGCTTCCAAAACTTGAAAAAGGTCCAGATCTATTTTGTGATCTTATAAAGAAGATAAAGGATGAAGAACTGGTACAAAATCCTCGAGTTCTGCTTGGTGGATGGAGAAGATCATATGTCATAGATCGTCTTGAAAAGATGAATATTGACTACACTTACTTTGAGCTTGTTCCACTTGAAACCATTAAGAAAATGTATGCTTCCTGTGATCTGTATGTTGTCTCATCTAGATATGAGGGAGGTCCTCAAGCAGTTCTAGAGGCTTCAGCTATGAATGTTCCAATTATTTCTAGAGATGTTGGGATTGCTAAGTCAGTTCTCAGTCCTAGCTGTGTAATGGACATACCAATAGAATTCTCTATTCCATCATCTGAATCAATAGCGAAAAACTATAATACAGTTCTTGGATATGAGATTCATAATTTAAAGAAGAATTTTATAGAAATGTTTGAGAGTGTCTAAACTAGAGATAAGAAATGCTGAAGCAGGTAATAAGATGAATATTATGAATGATGTTTTTGAAACCAATGTCCCATCACCTACCGGTAATATTAAAAAAACACACATCATTAAAAAGCTTGATGAATTGAACTATCCAGTGAAAGACATCTCACTTGGAAAGTTTGATTATATTGGTGAATTTACTGCAAAAAAGCAGAGAAGCTCTGACTCTGAACTTTTTAGCAAAGCAGGAGCTTTCTATAGACCAAACTATGAGAGGGGCATGTTAATTTATGCACTCATAAAGAAGTATAACATCAAGTCCTACCTTGAAATAGGATACGGAAGGGGCTACTCCTGCTTTTGTGCAGCTCTTGCAATGTCTGAGTGTGGAAATGACGGAAAAGTGTTCACAGTAGATCCCGCATTGTCACAGGAACAGGTTCAGGGTCTTACTCAAGTATTTCCAGCTGATTGGTTTCAGAGAATAAACTTTTTTAAGAGCACATCAGACGAGTTCTTTCAAAATAAGGGTCTCGAAGAAACATTTGACATGATCTATATTGATGGAGATCACAGATACGAAGCAGTCAAAAATGACTGGAACAATGCGAGATCAAGATTTAATAAGATTGCCCTTTTTGATGATTACCACCTTCCTGACAAGAGTCAAAAGGATATTGAAGTTGCAAGTGTTGTTGACTCAATTTATGACCATGAGAAGGAGCTGATCATCACTGATAGGCGTATCTTTCACGATGACAGAGGATACACAGATGATCAGATAAATTATGGGCAGGTCCTTATTCTGAAATGAAACTAACATGAGTCAAAAGAAAAATTTCTTTTTAGATGGTTACACAAAAATCAGAGTTTCTAACTCTGATTCAACAAGTGATATTTTAGGTGTTCTTGAGAGAATAGAGTGTGACCAGTTAAAGGAAAATTTTAGTCTCATTAAGAAATATAATGGAACTGACGATCTTAGACCGTCTGCTCATGAATATGATGATGTATTTATGAGATTTATATTTGAGAATGATCTTAATAAAAAAATCAATCTTTTGACTGGGAAAGACATGGTGCTTTACCACGTTCAGGTAAGAAGATTTTTTAAGGGATCTAGCTACATGCCTTGGCATAGAGACTCATATCTAATTGATGATAGAGCGATTGGAAATATACCTCCTGCCTATAAGATGATTTTTTATCCAAAATTTAGTGAAAATTCTACAAAAAGGCTCACATTCCTCAGAGGAAGTCACAATATGTTTCCTCCTCCATCAAAAAGCAGTGATTTCATAAGTCCAGGATTTAGTAAGTTCGATAGTCAACTTTTCAACATTCTTAATGCAGAGGAAATTCACGCTGACAGTGAAAATATTCTTCTATTTAACACATCTATTCTTCATAATGTCATAAACAATGAAGATGATCGACCAAACACAAGGCTTATTTATTCATTTCTTGAGAGAGATCAAATATCTAGCGATATGATGATCCACCCACATGAAAAAATTATATCTAATTTTTTGCAATACAATAAAGTCTGATACGTGAGAACATGACTAGACTTTCTATAAGCATAGATGATATTACACCACACCCAAAGTCATCTACTAGAGTTCTCGATAGATGTTTTGAGCTTATTGAAAAATTTCCTGACATAAAGTTCAATTTATTTGTGCCTTTATCGTACTGGAGAACTATCCCTAGTCCACCTGAAAGCATTTGTCAGATTCCCATGAAAATCTCAGATTTTCCTGACTTCTGTAGTGTCATTAGATCACTACCTTCTAAAAATTTTGAAATAGGAATGCATGGTTATTATCATGGAGTTCCAGGTGTGTCTAACAATGATGAATTTAAGTCACTTGATTTTAATGAAGCAAAAAATAAGTTTCAACAAATTTCTAGTGAAATTTGTGCATCAAACCTTGAGAATATTATAAAGCCTATTTTTAGACCTCCAGCATGGAGAATGTCTCCTGAGGCAATTAGGGCGGCTTATAGTTCTGGGATTGAGCTTCTAGCTCTCTCTCCCAAAGAATACGCTCAGCAGACTTATGCAGGAGAACATAAGGCATTTGCAAATTACACACTTTACGATGCAAATCCTCCATTCGATAATCTGTGTGAGGATATTTCTTCTTTTGAAAAGTATGAAGTTGTCTATCATGCTTGTGAGTGGGATAAAAATTATTTGAGCATTGAATTCACTAGACAGCTTGAAAACTGGATACAGAAAATGTCTAACCAGTTACAATTTTCATTCTTGAGTGAGATAGAAATATGACTCCTAAAATACCACTAACAGTTTATTTTGTTTCTTGCAATACTCCAAAATTAGATGAAATAGTCATTAGGAGTTTTAGTAAATTTTCTAGAAATTGTAATCTAGACATTAAGTTTTTAATAGTTGAGAACTCATCATTTGATCTTTTTTCTCATCTTAAAAGTGTCAATCTTATTGACAATTGTGTAGTCATTTCTAATGATCAGAGAGGAATCACATATTCACACGGACACGGTAGCGGATTGGAACTTGCTAAACACATGATAGACACAGAATATGTGTTTACATGTCATAGTGATGTGTGTGTGACATCACCAACATTTTTTGATGAGTTAGAAAAATGCATGAAGGATGAAGTACAGCTTGCAGCTGTATGTGAAGATACACATCCAGATAGAGTGCGAGGCTATCACTGCTCTGGACTTCTTGTAAAGACAGAAATTTTTAAGAAGATTTCAATGATGCCAATTCTTCCAAAGATTGACACAGCAGATCTTCTTACGATGCACTGCAGAGAAAATGGTCTCAAAATGAAACTGTTCAGAAACACTTACAATGATCCAGACTTATGTGATATTTGTGACTCTCCCTATAGAGAAATGGGAAAAACATGTGGTGTTGACAGGTGTCTAGACTCTAATAACAACGTGATGTTTATTCACCAGGGAAGAGGAACAACTAAGACACACAATATGGTGAGCAGAGCTAATGGAAAATTAGGAACTGAGGACTGGTTAATTTTCTGCGGTAAGATTGTTTGATTAACTTATAGAATTCAGAAGACAAGAAATGCTAGAAAACAATATCAATTTTAAGAAATTACACGATTGTTTCATTGATCACCATCAAGATCATTTTCACAATATTGTAATAGACAATTTTTTAAGTATTGATTTTGCAAATGAATTAGAAGAAAACTTTCCAAGTCATGAAGACCAGACGTGGTGGATGTATGATAATCCACTCGAGAAAAAATTAGCTTTTAATGATATTTCTAAGCTACATGCAAGCTTCAAGAAATATTTTGAGTACATAAATTCTAAAGAGTTTTTAGAGCATCTCCAAGATCTCACAGGAATTGCTAATCTTCTTCCAGATCCTCAAATGCGAGGTGGCGGTCTTCATCTAATAAAGCCAGGTGGAAAACTTGATGTTCATGAAGATTTTAACATTCACCCAGAGATGAAAAAGTTGAGGTGTGTGAATTTAATTCTGTACCTTAATAAAGGGTGGCGAGATGAGTGGGCTGGTCAATTGGAGTTATGGGAAAAAAATATGACTTATACTTTCAATAAAATTTCTCCTATATTCAATCGTGCAGTAATTTTTAGAACGGACATGAATTCAAATCATGGTCACCCAAGGCCACTAGATACGCCAAAAAATACAAATAGAATTTCATTAGCGAGCTACTATTACACAGATATTGAAAATATCAATAATTTGGAATTTAGATCAACATCATATAAAAAGCTACCAAATGTCGAAGACGGCCTAGACGATCTCAGAAACAAGAGAAGATTAGGAAGACTTTTAAACTCAAAAACAAATAAAAAGTGATGGGAAAGTCAGATCCATATGTCTTTCAGTTTTATAAGAGACAAATTCCTGAAAAAATTTATAGAAAAATAGCTTTTCTAGGATTTTCTAAGCCAAATTTTCTTACTGATTCAATTCAAGCAGATCAAAAAAGATTCTTTGATTTGTCTCTTGAAAACTGGAATATAAATGATCAAGTCTGGAATGTCGAAGATGACTATGACATGATCGTTTGCACAAGATGTCCATACTTTTCTAAAAATCCAAAGAAATTTATTGAGAATTGCATAATGATGACTCAAAAAAGTCAGAGTTCAGTTTTGTTTCTCGATTGGGGTCTAGGAGATCACTGGAGATTTGATAAATTTAAAGTAGGATGGGTTAAAGATAATGAGCATGAGTATGCTTACGATCGAGAGAATTTACTCTGGTCTTGCATATGGAGCGATAAATTTCTAGAGGACAATAGCTTCATAGAGTTCTCTAGAAGAGTTTTAAAATTTGGATATTCTGATGTTAAGAAGTCAGTCTATGAAGAAGTTCCATCACTTCTTAATTTAGATAAAGATAAGTTTTTGGAAGATATGGGATTTGAAGTATCTCATCAGATTGTGACGCTTTGGGAAGACAGACCGCAGCTTTATATTTCTCTATTGATACAAAAGAGCTACAATATTACATGATGACAAATCGGTATCGAATAGGCTTTTATGGGTTTGGAAAGCGTGCAAGAAATATCTACCTTCCTCTGATCAGAAAATTTGAAGAAAAGTATGAGGTCTCTGGTTTCTTTAGAAGAAATTCTAATTTAGCAATAGGAGATTCACAATTACTTAATCTAGAGTATCACAAGAATCCAAGCGATCTCTTCAAATGCTCGGATGCTATTATTATCTCTGTTCCAGAAGCAGCTCAAGAGGATTGCTTGCAATCCGTCTCTAGTTTTGAAGGAACAGTTCTTCTTGAGACTCCTGTGAGTAGCCCAAGAGTTGTAGAATTGTCCAAAGGAATGAAGGTGGGTGTAATAGAACAGTGGATACACACACCTGTTGAACATATTAAGTCTATAATATACAGCACAGGAACACTCGAAAGACCGAGAATTGTCCAGAATAATTTTCGATCATATGACTATCATGCAATAGCACAGATGAGGTCTTATTTGAGTGCAAAGACGCCTAGATTAGTTTCATGTTTTGCAGCTTCTGTTAACCTTCCACGGCACTTTGGAAACAGCGGAGATCTCTTAAAAGAGCAGTTAGAGACGTTTGATATGTCAACAATTCAGATGACAGATGGCGCTCTAATTCAGCATAATTTTTCATATGCACATAAAACAAGCCCATTAAGGGGAATTCAAAGTATGAATTGCATTTCCAGCAATGGAAGTATTTTGACAGGAAGAATTCAAGATAAGACAAATGATTGCGAAATATTCGATGTCAGAATTCTTGAAAATGAAAATGTCAAGACTCACAACGCTGTAATAGAATACGAAGAAGGCCAGATGTCATCCATCACTTTAAGTTCTCTTGGAATAGCATGGAACACACCTCTCATTGGACTAAATGATCAGGAAATAGCAATTTCTAAAGTCTTAGAGAATGCAGAAAGGGGTGCTTTATACAGCACTAAAGATGCATTTATAGATTCAATGATGATGAGAGCTATAAAAATAGCAGGTCAAAATAACGAAATTGTGAGATTTCAATGAAGATCTACTTTAACAGAAGGCCTGTTGAAGGTCCCTGGGGCGGTGGATCAAAAGTGCTCAAGGCGTTGATAGATGAGTCGATTGCTAGAGGACATACAGTTCTTTATGAAGATCAGTTAAGATTCGACAAGTCAATTGATGTGCTGTTCTGTGTAGATCCTCGTCCGAGCTCCCTGGTGACATTCCGTGACATCCTAAATCATAGAATGATCAATCACCATGCCTTGATGGTCCAACGCATAGGTGACCTCGGAACACATGGCAAACCTGATTTGTTTGAACTAGTTTCTCAAACAGTCAAATATTCAGACATTGCAATATTTCCAAGTGTTTGGGCACTAGATTATCTAAACAACAAGACACTAAGATCATTTGTAATACCAAATGCTCCTCACACTAAATTCACTAGTTTAGATAATAAGTTAGTTCCATTTCTTGAAGGAGACAAAATAAAGATTGTGTCTCATCATTGGTCAAATAATTCAATGAAGGGATTTGATCTCTACAAATCTCTTGATCTTTTCATAAGACAAAAGAGGCTTATTAATAGAGAGTTCACCTTCATTGGAAGGCATCCAGAAGGAACAATTTTTGATAGACAGCTTGATCCTCTTGACATAGAGGGTCTTGTTAGTGAAATTCCAAAGCACAATGTGTATGTCACTGCTTCTAAACTTGAAGCAGGTGCAAATCATGTTTTGGAGGCAATATCACTAGGACTTCCTGTTCTATACCACAAGGACGGTGGTAGCATAAACGAATACTGCTTAAATTATGGAATGCAGTATGATAACTTTGATCAACTTATCAACATTTTAAAAGATGATGCGCTTCTAAAGTCACTCATCGATAAAGTGAATTCAAATAGACCAAAAAGAAATTTGAACAATATGGCTTCCGAATATCTAGAATTAATCGAGTTAGAACTAGAGAGAAAAAATAATGGCAGGTAATAATATATTGCACAATGTTTCATTTGATCTAGACACTAGAAAAGAAATTTCTCAAGAAATTTTAAATTGTATTTCATCTGTGAACAAAACATCTGATTTTGAGATCCTAGTTGTAGGATCGCCAAATGCCTGGGAAGTTCAGGACATTGATGAGGAAATTTCTATGCGATCACATTTACTGTGCCTTGATCTTTCTGAAAAGACTAATTTTGAAGTTGTTGAGAAAAAATATAAGACTGCAAATCACATAGTGACTAATTTTTTCAATCACGAATTTAAAAAAAAGTTTGATATAATTGTAAGTCGATGGATGTTTCATCACTTAACGTCATTAGAAAAAAGACTTTTTTACAGTAAGTGCAAGTCAATTCTAAACTCCAGTGGGTGTTGCATAGTAGTTGACTATTTTTTTAATGACTTCTTGAGTATTGAAGAAAGAATTAAAGTTGGAATAGAGCATATGTCATACAGAAGGGTCAATGCAGATCCACCTTTTAGTGACCCAAGTGATGAAAAGCTAATAAAACAGATCATAAATGCAGAAGTTGCAAATCACAGAGGCGGAAAAATGGATTCCGTAAAGAATGTGACACAATATTCTGAAGAATCTAATTTTTATACGACATCCAAACTTACAATAGATTCACTCAAATACGACAGACCTGATCTTTGGGGTCAATACAAGCTGACTTCATTCATGAAAAATGAGTAAATTAGATAAGAAAATAGCAGTTTTTGCGGGCGATTTATTTTGGAGCAGTATTCCTTATGACTCTCTAAATGTCTATAGAGAAGTCTCTAGGCAATATAACTGCTCACTTGTCATGTTTGAAAACGACTTAAGACTTACAAAAAACTTTTCTGGAAATGAAAAGTTTTATTTTGACAAGTCTTTGTTTGCATCTTGTAGTGGTTTAAGAACAGTAAGAAATTGGAATGATTTTAAGATTCTAACAAATGATTACGATGCAATTCTGTCAGGTCCAAAACTCTTTCCAAAAACAAGAAGGCCAGGCATAACTTTAAATGATGTGAAACCCAATTGGATTCTTTGGGACATAGGCGGTGCAGACATTCTCACTGACTGTTCATCAATTCGTCCTTATTCATCATTAGTGAAAGGTCCTGTGTGGAAGTCATGGTGTGAGAGAATTTACCATGGATCTTCTGCACATGTCGTAGGATCAACACATTATGATTACTATTATGACACATTCTCAGGAGTTGGTAAGCCTATAAGTTGCAATGAGTTTTTTAAAAAATACGAATTAGATGTAAGCAAGTCAACGCTCTTAATTGCTCCATCAAACCCATCATCTCACACAAGTCAGCTTCTTGAAAACATGAAGAATATTGATAGATTGATTGACTTGTGTGAGAAGAATAGAATTCAAATTCTTCTAAAGACATATCCTCATGACTATGTTTATCATGAAAAAGATGGACAAGGCACAGGAGTCTATAAAAGACAGTCAGTTCACAATAGTGAAAAAACGCAGTTTCAGTTTTTTAATGAGATGTATAAGTCCATAAAGGTAATTGAGAGTCAGGACCACTTTAGCGCAATAAAATACAGTGATTATTTGTTCAATATGTCTGGAAGCCATATTGCATGGGAAACTGCATTTTCTAAATGTAGAAGCTTTTCAATGAATTACTCAAGTCAAAAGTACTTTGGAGGTGTTCAGTACTTACCCCCATACATCAAATTTCCAGATGATATCGTAAATTCTGAGATCCAAGAATTAGATTCTTTTATAAGTCTAAAGAATGATCAGAATTCATTGATTAAAGAAAAAATGTCACCATGGATTTCAAAGACGTTATTTGAGAATCAAGTCAATCATGCACTTGATAAAATTCTAAACAACACACTATAATTCTGTAAGTAAAAATGGTGATAACGTGGTAGAGATTATATCTGAGATTGGAATTAATCATAATGGTGACTTTCGTCTTATTGAAGAGCTAATAAGACAATCATCTGCAGGAGGATCTGATTTTGCTAAGTTTCAATTGTACTCTTCTGAAAGAGTTTTCGGAGATGATTCTAGAAAGAAGAATGAGTTTACCTTTGATCAGGTAAAGACAATTAAGCAAATTTGTGATGCTTATGATATAAATTTTTTTGCATCTGTTTTTGATGAAGAAAAACTAGATTGGTGTTGCGATCTTAATGTAAGTCACATTAAGATTGCGAGTAGAACTTTAAAAAAAGAACCTACGCTTTGCAAAGAGATTATTCAGAAAAATTTAAAGACTTATATTTCTCTTGGAATGTGGGAGGATGAACTTCCATTTATTAATAAGAACGTTTTTTATTTCAACTGCATCTCTAAGTACCCAACAAGTATTTTAGATCTAAAGAATGTCAATTTTTTGCCATATCAAAATAATGTTGTCGGTTATAGTGATCATTCTTATGGAATTGCTAGCTGTCTGAACCAAATAGCAAAAGGTGCATCAATCATTGAAAAGCATTTTACTCTAAACAAAGGCATGGTTGGAAATGATCACGTAGGATCAATGACCTTAGATGAACTTAAGATTCTAAGAGAGTTAGGTGATCAGATATCTTTTCTTAATAGATAAGTGAGAATATTAATTTATGAAGTCTCTTGTATGTGGAATGCCTGTGGGTCCCGATGAGGATAGAGGTATTAAGTTTGCAATAAACTGTATTGATATAAGCCTTAAGAGAGCTTCAAGCTCTGTTCATACAGTTTGGCATCTAATGTTAGATCCGCTTATAGACAATAATGAGAATAAAAAAAAGTTTATTGATCTATTTGGAGATCGTATTAAATTTTTCTCATTAGAAAAAGATAGCGCATTAAAGAGGGTAAAAGATAAGTGTGGTGATGTTCACGGACATTTACTTGATGCTCTAGCGCAGACTGCAGACTCCGAGTACTTTTGTATTCATGACTCTGATATTGTTTTTCTTAAGAAGAATTGGGATGAGTATCTTATTGGTCTTTTTGAATCAGATAAAGATTTGATTGTTGTCGGTCCTGAGTCTCCTCTCTCTGATGGGTGGAGAAATGTGCCAACTTCAATGATTGTTGCTTTTAAGACACATGACTTTAAGCAGCTAGGAATAACACTAAACAAGACTTATTCATCTCTTTCTAAGTTTCCGAATGCAGGAATAAATGCAGGAGGATCTGTGACAGTCGATAAAAACAATCAAAAATACTGGAACAGAGAATTAGGAGCCAAGGTATATCTTGAAACAGGATATGAGCTTGTTCCCGCTCTAGTAGACTCTGGAAAGAAATGGATAACTCTAAAGACTAAGCTAGGTGACAATAAGACACAGTGGTATTATGACCTAGACAATAAACTTTTTGCATCGCATATGACAGGATCATTTGTAAGACCCTGGGGAAGCAATGTTAGAAAACTTTGGTCTGAAAGAATTGAAAAAGAGATTGAAGAGGAATCATCTATATGACAAATAAAGTTTTGGCGATTATTCTTGCTCGTGGTGGATCAAAAGGCATTCCAAAAAAGAATATTAAGGAAATATGCGGTAAGCCACTTATTGCATACACTATAGAAGCTGCTCTATCGAGCGGTACTTTTGATAAAGTTGTGGTGAGCACAGACTCACATGAGATAGCATCAGTTGCAAAATCTTTCGGTGCAACAGTTCCATTTATGAGACCTAATGAGCTGTCTCAGGATCATGTGTGGTCGCGTGATGCTTTACGTCATGCTGTTCTTGAGTGTGAAAAAGAATACGGAACATTATATGACTATGTTGTAGAATTGCCTTGTGTAGCACCTTTAAGAAATGACACTCACATAAGAGAAGCAGTAAACAAACTCATACAGACAGGTGCTGATAGTGTTATTTCTGTTTGCAAAATGCAAGACAAGCATCCTGTTCGAATGAAGAGAATTGTTGAAGACACAATTCAAGATTTTTGTAAGGAATTTCCTGAAGGTGAAGGATCAAGAAGACAAGATCTTGAGCCTTGTTATATAAGAAATGGTGCAATCTATGCAATGACAAGAAAATGCATAGTGGATGACTTTTCTAGAAACGGAAGCGTTTCTAGACCTTATATTATGGATGAGATTCATTCTGTGAACATTGACTCAATGATAGATTATTATCTTGCTGAATCAATTATAAGGTTAAAGAATGAAAGTAAGATTTGATTGTCCTTTAGACTTTCTCTCTGAATCAGATATTTCTAATTTTCTAGAAAAAAATAAGCTGCAGATTGACAGTCTCAACCCTGACATCATTGTAGTAAATCCAGGAACTAGTAGATTTTTGGATAAGAAATATTTTTCTGAATTTCATGACTTGAAGTTTGTATGCACTCCTTCGACGGGTGTCAATCACATAGACACAAAATATCTTGATAGTCTAGGAGTAAAGTACTATTGTCTGCTTGATAACAGGCCTGTGCTTGATGACATACATGCATCTGCAGAATTCACATGGATTCATATAATGAATCTACACAGAAAGTTTTTAGATGCTGTTCACTCTATTGATTCTTGGAGATCAAGTGAAAATGAGGCATTATTAAGATCTAATGAGCTACATCAAAAGACGATTGGTATAATTGGTATGGGAAGAATTGGAAATAAAATTGCCAATTATGCCAGCAGCTTTGGAATGAATATAAAGTTTTATGATCCGTACGTTGATGTTTGCACATCAGTTAAAAGGTCAGAAAAAGTCAAGTCATTAGATGAGCTGTGTGTTTGTGACGTGATTTCCATCAACTGTTATCTTACAAATGAAACAAGAGAAATAATAACATATGGATCACTTGACAATTTAAGAAAAGGGTCTATTGTCGTCAATACATCGAGGGGTGAAGTTGTCGATGAAAATTACATTGCTCATCTTGTGACAAATAGAGATATACTTTATGGTGCAGATGTTCTCCAGGGAGAGCAAAATCTAGATAAGCTTTTTAGTTCACCGCTCTATAGACTCTCAAAATTAATGCCGAATAGAGTAACACTAACACCACATGTTGCTGGTGCTACAAAAGAAAGCCAAACAAAAGCACTTCAGGCAGTCATAGATGTTATTAGAGGACAAATATGAATAAGGTTACTGTTGGCATTTGTTGCTATCAACAAAAAAAGTGGCTGTATAGATGTCTAAGAAGTCTTGCATCTCAAAAGAATATTCATAAAAATGATTTTGAAGTAATTGTTGTAAATGATGAGCCTGGAACTGAGATAGAAATTGATGAAATTACTTCAAGATTAAGTGATCTTATCAACATAAGAGTCATTCACAATAGACAAAATTTAGGTCTACCGGCTTCTTTAAATAAGATTTTGGTGAATGCAAGAGGAAGATATTTTGTAAGAGTTGATGCTGATGATTACGTCTCAGAGCAATTTTTGTATTTTTTGATGACATTCTTAGAAATGAATAGGAAGCATCAATCAGTTGCATGTGATTATAAAAAAGTTGATTATGTAGGCAACATAATTGAAACTCACGTGGACGCTTGTGAACATCCAATTGCTTGTGGAATAATGTTCACATATGAGTCTCTATGTGAAGTAGGACTTTATAATGAAAAGTTTAAAATGAGAGAAGGACACGAATTGTTGTCCAGATTTAAAGAGAAATTTAGGCTTTTCAATCTGCCAGTGCCTCTGTACAGATATAGAATGCACGATTCTAATAGAACACTAAACAGAGATGAAGTTTCTGTTTATGATAATGAGCTTTCATCAATTTCTCAAAAGGATTAATAATGTCTGTTAATAAGGTCAACATTGGTGTCGTCGGTAACGGTTTTGTTGGATCTGCTCTTGTTAGTGGATTTTCTCTTCATGTCGACGATATTCTCATTTATGATAGAGATTCGAAGAGATCAACCCACAGTCTTGAACAAATTGTAAGAGACTGTAGTGTGATATTTGTCTCTGTTCCTACACCAATGTTTGAGTCAGGTGAGTGTGATCTATCGATTGTCTATAGTGCTGTGAGTGACTATCATTCTATAAGAAATTCTTTAGAACAATCAGAGCGAATATCAAATCAAGTAATTGTGATTAGATCAACAATAGTTCCAGGAACAATGGAAAAACTGTCAGAGAAGTATCCAGATGTAAAGTTTGTTTTTAATCCTGAGTTTCTAACTGAAAGAAGAGCACGTCTAGACTTTATAAATGCATCTCGAATTGTTCTGGGCGGAAATGATGAGGAAGCACTTAGCACTGTTGAAAGAATTTATAGAATAAGATTTCCCTATATTCCAATTGTTAAGACAGACTTTTCAACTGCACAGCTAATCAAATACATGGCAAATTGTTTCTTTGCAACAAAGGTCTCATTTATGAATGAGATGTATCAAGTCTGCATAGCTTCAGGAGGCGACTGGGATACTGCTGTTAAGGGACTTATGCTTGATGGTAGAATTGGAAATTCTCACATAGATGTTCCTGGTCACGATGGTGATTTTGGATTTGGCGGCAAGTGCTTTCCAAAGGATATCAATGCAATGATCAAGAGATGTGAAGAACTTGGTGTAGAACCTTCTGTGTTAAAAGGTGCTTGGAATAAAAATAAGCAAGTTCGAAAGAATCTTGACTGGTATGATATTCCCGGCGCTGTTACAAAGACAGAAAAAGATTGAAGGACTCAGGAATGAAAAAAATACTTGTAACAGGTGGTCTAGGGTTTGTTGGTTCACACTTGGTTGAACACCTTCTTGTGAATGTCAATGCAGAGATAACTGTAATCGACAGTCTTGTGTCAGAAAGTTCCACCAAAGAAAATATGCGCCCAGGTGTAAGATACTGGATTGATGATATTTTAAATCTAAATTCATACAAGTATTCTGAAGAAAAGTTTGATACTATTTTTCACCTTGCTGCTCTTGCAAGAATCCAGCCAAGTTTTAAGGATCCACTAAGCTATCTTTCAATTGATATGATGGGTACTTCTCATGTTCTTGAGTTTGCTAGAATTAGAGGCTCAAATGTAGTTTATGCAGGAAGTAGCTCAGCATATGGAGGTCCAATGCTTAATCCGTATGCATTTGCAAAATATACAGGTGAGCAGGTGTGTGAGATGTATTCAAAAGTATATGGAATCAATACAGTCATAGCTAGATTCTTTAATGTGTATGGTGTAAGACAGCCAGTGTCAGGACCCTATGCGACAGTTGTTGGTATATTTGAAGATCAAAAGAAAAATGATCGACCTCTCACAGTTACAGGAGATGGTGAGCAGAGAAGAGACTTCACGCACGTTTCAGATATTGCTGCAGGTCTTTTAGCACTTTCAAAGGGAGACCACACAGGAGATATCTACAATCTTGGCACGGGAAAGAATCTCTCTATTAATGAGCTTGCCAGACTTTTTAATCCATCTGAGATACAGTATTTACCACAGCGTCCAGGTGAGGCAAGAAATACTCTTGCTGACATTGTTGAGACTACTTCAAAGCTAGGCTGGGTACCAAAAGTCAATATCGAGGATTACGTAAGACAATTTCTTTTGTCAATGTGAGAGACTTGAATTGTATTGATTCTTGAATATTTTGTACCCTGATGTTATAATCAGGGTATGACATCTGAAACAGAAAATAAAATCTCTCTTCCTGTTCTACCAACTGGAAAGCCACACATCTCTTTCTCTGAGGTGAAGTGTTGGAAAGAATGTTCCTGGAGACATAAGCTCATTCACATTGAAAAGGTTAATGTGTTTGAGCCGTCTCCTTTTCTTCCATTTGGAACAGCTGTCCATGCTGGTTGTGAGTCTCTTCTTGAGACAAATTTGGTTGATAGAGAGACTCTAATTTCCAACTTCAAGAAAGAATGGGACAAGAGTAATTTTGACGACCCTGCTTGGATTTCAAAGCAGCCTGGTTGGTATAAGCACGCTCCTTTTGAGACATGGGCCAAGTGGGCAAATGAGATGTGGAATGACGTGATTCCATTTCTTGATAGCACTTTTCCAGGTTGGGAAATTTTCAAAGCAGAAGAAGATCTATATGAGGACATAGACGATCTTAATGTTAAGTTCAAGGGATTCATTGACGGTGTTATAAAGATTCCCAATAAGAAGGGAACAGGATATCAATACTGGATTATCGACTGGAAGACAGCGCAGTCTTACGGATGGAAACGGGAGAAGAAGCAGGACATCTTAATGACGTCTCAGCTTATTCTATACAAGCATTTTTGGGCTAAAAAGCACGGAATTCCACTGACAGACATCAGGTGCGGATTTATTCTTCTTAAGCGCGCTGCAAAGCCAGGTAAAATTTGTGAACTTGTTCCAGTTTCAGTAGGACCAAAGTCTATCGAAAAGGCAACAAAAATTGTCAAGAGTATGATAAGTTCAGTTAGAAAAGGCTTCTATCTCAAGAATAGACACTCATGTGGATTTTGTCAGTTTAATAATACAGCACACTGTCCCTGAGATTTACCAGGCGACATATTTTGTTAGTTTTGCTGTTAGGAGTGAGTTCATAGAATGAAGAAGAAGATCTTAATGCTTTCTGATCACGCCCTCTCTACTTCTGGAGTCGGATGCCAAAGTAGATACCTAATCGAAGGATTAGCTAAGAAGGGTAATTGGTCTGTTCGCCAATTTGGAGCAGCAATTAAGCATGCCAATTACAATGTAATAAAAGTTACGGATGACTTTATCATAAAGCCTGTTGATGGTTTTGGGTCTCCTGATCTTCTTAGACAGACACTTGCCGTTGAGCGTCCTGATGTCC
>Ga0214921_10001128_pt1 | contig 46335 bp, 27 predicted proteins | sample LL1505_MetaG_FD_177992 | JGI IMG/M metagenome (GOLD analysis project Ga0214921, IMG submission 177992) | Freshwater microbial communities from Lake Lanier, Atlanta, Georgia, United States - LL-1505 | ecosystem: Environmental > Aquatic > Freshwater > Lake | place: USA: Georgia | collected... | reverse complement strand
TTATAATAAAATATTTAGAAAATCATAATTTCTTATAAAAATATATATTATTGTTTTGCCTACGGCATGGGCAAAGCCCAAAACAATAATATATATTTTTATAAGAAATTATGATTTTCTAAATATTTTATTATAAAAATTCAAAAAGTGAGTAAGTTTGTTCACTTTTTTAAAAAAGTGAGTAAAAAGTGACTAAAAACTTAATAAGTTTGATTAAGTTTTTAAAATAGTAAAAGTACTTAAAGAAGAAATTCGTAATATTGTATAAAATATGACTGAGAATGGTAATGAGTTTGAAATTGTTATAAAAAATAAGAAAATTTACGATTTTTATAAAGAAAATAATAATATAGACATCGTGACTGCAAATCTTTTATTAATAAATTTTGTTGAAAGCATTTTCAATCATATGACTAATGATATTAATTCAAATATAAATTCACAATTACTATCATATATGAGTGATAATAAAACACAAATTGATAACATCAAGAACAGCATAATTGCTATCAATGAGAACGTTACTAAATTAAATTCTGATATAGCTAATAACATGATGATCCAATTTATGAATTTAAAAAAGGACTACATTGATGATGTAAAACAGATCATAAATAATAATACATTAACTGCTAATGAAAAGTTAAGTTCTCTAATTGATAAAAATAATAATCATTTGATAGATAAAACTTCTCTTATCTTAAATGATGTCATTCCTAAAAATCAAGAACAGATTAATAAACAGATACAGGAGAACTTCAAACAATTACATTTTTTGATAAATGAAGATACAAATAAATTAGCAAAAACTATAAATAATGAAAAATCACTTCATGAATTTATTAATAATTTTGAAACAAAATATAATTCGATGATGCAAACCATTCAACAACCATTATATACTTTTATGACTGCTAGTGAAGATAGACTTACAAAAAATCTAGATGTTCTCAAAGAAAATTCTAATAATACTATGTTTGTACAGAATAAACTTTTTGATGAACTTGGTGATTTTCTTAGTAGATACAAAAATTCTAGTAGTAAAGGTAAATTTGGAGAAAATAATCTTGCAGCGGTTCTCAATGGTATTTATTCAAATGCTGAAATAATTAATACTGCCAATCAGAAAGCATCTGGTGACTTTATTATGAAAAGATTAGACAAACCTAGTATACTTTTCGAGAACAAAGAATATGATAATAATATTCCAAAAGATGAAATAGCAAAATTTATTCGTGATATTGATACACAAAATATGAATGGTATTTTTATTTCACAATATTCTGGTATTGCTTTTAAACAGAATTTTCAAATAGATCTTAACAAGGGTAATGTTCTCGTTTATATTCAAAATTGTGAATATTCAACTGAAAAAATAAAAATGGCTGTTGATATTATAGATACTTTGTCTGTTAAAATTCAAGAATTGAATCTTGAAGATGAGAACAATAGTATTTCAAAAGAAACATTAGATGATATTAATGAAGAATATCTTGCTTTTATTAATCAAAAGGAAAGTATGATAACATTTTTGAAAGATTTTCAGAAAAAAATGACAACACAAATTGAAGATTTGAAATTACCTGTTCTCGATAAATATCTTGAACCTAAATATGCTTATGTAAAAGATCGTATTTTTATTTGTGATCTATGTAATAATTTCACTGCTGGTAGTAAACAAAGTCTTTCAGCACATAAACGTGGTTGTAATAAAAAAAATAAAGTTCCTACTATGTCTGCTGCATTTAAACCATCTGTACCAACTCAAAATACAATAGTTGTTGATACTTCAAGAAGATAATATTGAGAACTTTTATGTAAAATATGTAAATTACAAAATCAATATTTGTGATTTTGTAATTTGGTTGTAATATTAGAATTGTAATTTTGTAATTACAAATTGTAATTTTGTAAATTTTGTAATTTTTAGACTACGGTACATTAAATATTATTATATTATTTATCTAATCACTTTGCCCTGGTGATCTATTTGGTCCAGTTGATCCTTGTTCTCCTGTTGGACCAGTTGATCCTACTTGTCCTGTTGGACCTGTTGATCCTTGTTCTCCTGATGGACCAGTTAATCCTTGTTCTCCTGTTGGACCAGTTGATCCTACTTGTCCTGATGGACCAGTTAATCCTTGTTCTCCTGTTGGACCAGTTGATCCTACTTGTCCTGATGGACCAGTTAATCCTTGTTCTCCTGTTGGACCAGTTGATCCTACTTGTCCTGTTGGACCTACTTGTCCAGTTGGTCCTTCTTCTCCATCTATACCATTTTTTCCAGCTGGTCCAGTTGGACCTCTTGGTCCTCTAATTATTTTTATTATTTTTCTTATTCTATGAGAACTACTCGAAGAACTACTAGAAGTTTCACTTTCACTAGATGATATAGTAGAACTACTGCTACATGAAGATTCAGAATCATGTTGTTCATTATCTAATGCACCCTCACACCTTCAATGTCTTCTTCTTCCTGGTGACCTGTAGTCACGATCATATCCACGTGCTAATCCAGCTACTTCTAAAATTTTGAGTAAGTTGTTGTCTTCGCGCTCAACAACTAGGTTATCACGTAGTCTATCTCTATCAATTAAATCAATCTTTTCTTTAATCGAGCAACAGCATTCGCCCATTTTATCAGCTAAAAATTGTTGACTTTTCAATGCTTCATATTTAGCATCAGCTAAGTCCTTTTGGATGGCTTCTCTGTTCTTTTGTGCTTCTAGTTGTGAGATAGCAAATTGTTGAGCAGATTGAGTAGCAAGTCCTTCCTTGACTTTTTGCATTTCAAGTTGGTTCATAGCAAAATGACTATCACCTTTTGATGATAAATATTCTTTCATTTTTTGTTGTTCTAATAATAGACTAGAATATTGGTTTGATGATTGGGTAGATAAAAGAGCATCTGATTTAGCATTTTCTAAAATAAGAGATGAATAATGTGTACCAGCTTGATTAATAATAGCTGATGTATTCTTAGCAGCTTCTAAAGCATTAGCTGCAAAACCGGCAGAAATACCAGTGCGACTTTCCCATGCTGAATTAGCAACTCCAGTTTTAATATCACCAGCTACTAAGTTCATTGTTGATAATACTTCTCCTTCCATATTATTTAATTGTGTATTGATTGCTTGATGGACATTTGCTAATTTTTGATCATTTTGACCACCAACAGTAACAGTTGTCATTCTATTTTCACCAGCATTACGTTCAATAGCACCAAGAAGACCATTATGTGTGTCTTTGGTTGTAAGAACCCCAGTAAAACCATTTCTCTCTACTGCAGCAAGAATATCACGAGCACTATCATTTGCTGCTTGGCGACTTGCTGCATCAGCTACGACAGTAGTTAAACGGTTTTCACCAGCAACACGTTCAATTGCTGCTAGGTTTGTTGAGCCGTTTCTCTCAACAGCGGTGGATAATTGAGAATTAACACGCTCGGTTGTTGACATACCATTAGCACCGTTTCTCTCAATAGCAGTAGCTAATTGTGCTGCACTTAATTCAGTAATATGAGCATTTGTTGAGCCATTTCTCTCTACAGCACTTGCTAGTTGAGAATTAACACGCTCTGTGGTTGACATATTAGCTGCGCCATTTTGATCGACTGCTCTTAAAATATCACGTGCAATATCATTTGCAGCTTGTTGTTTGGTTCGTTCGGCTGTTCCCATAACACTAGCATAAATATCATTGTGTATAGTACTTGGTGCGTCGAATGGAAAACTTCCAGGAAAACCTGTGTAGGAAGCAGAGTTAGCAGGGTAAAAATTTTGCCATTGCTGGAATGGCGCGCCAGGAGTAGTTGTTGTCGTAGTAGACATTATATACTATTTGAATAGATTTTTTTTCCATAATAATTTTATTTCTAATGTCTAAACTAATCACAGCATTAATGCTAAGCCACAATTGTAATTCACAAATATATTTTTGTAATTTCACAAATCTACAATTGTACTTTGTAATCACAATTTGTGGTTTTTGTGATTTTGACCAGACCATTTATGCTTTGGCATCCAGAAACTTTAGGAAAAAAATTAAAACCATACATTTTAATTTAATAATCCCTTTTTCTAGTCTTATTAACACGGGTTATTATTTCACTGTCGTCGTCAATCCGCTGTTAAAACGATATTTCTACGAAATAGATAAGTTAAAATGACATAAATAAACTATCTCATAATGTTATAAGTATGTCTTTGCAAACACATATTTCTACTCTCAAAATAGAAACGACTAACAAACGTATCTTAAAATTCTATAATGATAATCCACAAATCAGCTTTGAATCTGTCAATCTCTTATTTCTTGATTTATTTGAAAAAATAATCTATGAGACCAACGAAAACATGTCATCTAAAATGCAGTCACAATTATTATCTGCTATTAATGATACAACCCATGATATCACCGAACTTAAAGAAACAATGGCGTCTTTGAAAGATTCCATGAATTCTATGAATTCGGATTTCATGTCTAACATCGTGAGCAAATTCACGGATATCAAAAAAGAATATATCGAAGATATGCGTATCATTATCCAAAACAATACTCATGAAAAAATAGGACCTCTCCTAGAGAAAAATAACAATATTTTGATCGATAAGACATCACTTATCGTCAATGATGTTATTCCTAAAAAGCATGACGAACATTACTCACAAGTCAATGAATTATTGAATTCATTTTATAAAACCCTCTCAGAAGACACTAGTAACTTATTGAAATCCTATGATACTAATTCCATCAAAGATTTTATCAATAATTTTGAACTCAAATCCGCAGTTATGTTACAAAATGTACAACAACCGATGTATTCCTTCATTTCTGCTAGTGAAGAACGTATTAATAATAATATTAATATATTGAAAGACGGAAACAATGCATCTAGTTGTGTACAACAAAAGATTATTACTGAACTCGATGAAATTTTGAATAAATTTCGGGATAGTACAGCTGTTCAAAAAATCAATGATAGACAATTATATGGACTTCTTACTAAAATGTTTCATAGTGGAGAAATTTCAAATCATGTGAGTAGTGGTGGTATTATATTAAAACACATTCGTAAACCAACGATTTTTATTCAAAGTAGAGATATTGCTGAAAATATTAATATGGATGATATTAATTCTTTCATGCAATTAATTGATGAACAAAATACCAACGGAATTTTTATTTCACAACAAAGTGGAATATCCGGTAAAAAGAATTTTCAAATCGAACTACATAACAACAATATTATTGTTTTTGTACATAGTGGTGAGTATAATTCTTCTAAGATCTCGGTTGCTATTGATATTATTGATAATCTTAACATGAAATTCAGACAATTTAAGAGCCAACATGATGATGACTGCTCTATTCCAAAAGATGTTTTGGATACTATTAATAATGAATATCAATTGTTTTTGAGTCAAAAAACCGCTGTTGTAGAACTTTTCAAAGAAAACCAGAAAAAAGTTCTCTCACAAATTGATGAGATTCGTTTCCCATCCTTGGATAAATTTTTATCTACCAAATATTCTGCACCAATCCAAAAACCTGGTTTGAAATGTGATATGTGTAAGAGTTTTAATGCCAACAACCTTAAAGCATTGGCTGCTCATAAACGGGGTTGTGCTAGAAAACAAACCAATTCAATCGTTGTAAAATAGATTGGATTATGTATTGTATGTCGAAACCTTGAGTAAAACCCTTTCGTAAAAAAACAAACACCACTCTATTCGTTGTATGTCAAAATCTTAAGTAAAACGCTTTCGTAAAACCAAAACTCTCTATTCATAATATCAATATTTTATAATTGTATGTAAAATTATAAAATATATCGTTTTTATTCATCAAATAATTTGTTTAATTTTTCATAACTATCTGGATTTTTCGATTTACATATTCTGGATGTACCATAGCCTATTTCACAACCATTTTGTTTTGTACAAACTTCTAGACATTGGTCTATTTTTTGAATCCATCTTATAAATTTTTCATTTACGACTTTGTTATCGTCTACTTTGATAAATGTGTTTTGATTTTCTTCCATTATATATACTAACAAGTGTTTTGTTTCTATATATTTTCGATAATTCAATCAATATTTTTGTATATTTTGTTTTATTAGTAGTAAATATAGATATGTCGAATAGATCTATTTTACCACCGATTGATACACCACGTACAACTTATAAAAGGTTGAATTTGACAGATATTTCTTCAAATTTTGTTTATTATTCACCATCTTTCAAACCTATTGTATCACATAAAATTATAATACCATCATGTCGTAATATATTTGATGCTAGTAGTTATTAATGTGATGTTTTATTTATATTTGTAAAATTTGTGACCATTAATGCGTTTGTTTAGACAAATTCTTTTCTTCGTATATATTCTTTTGTTTTTATTAGATATAGATATATTAATATGTCTCCTCCCACCACACCACGTAATAATGGTTCTCAAACCAACAACAACTCACAAAACAACAACTCACAAAACAACAACTCACAAAACAACAGTGATATAAGTTGGAACTTCGTCGATGTATCCGGTAATTTTGATCTTTCTTATAATTTCACTGTATCTACAGATACATCCTATAATATTTATTACATGGATACTTCTGATAATGATTGTTCTGGTAATAATTTTACTATTCCTCCATTAAATATAGTAAGTGATTTATCAACTGTTGTTGTAAATGGTACTGGATACAGTGTTACTACCAAAACCGGATCAGATGCATCGGGTTCTCAAATAACAAATATTGTTTTCGAATCCACTCAACCAAATATATATGAAAATCTTACTGAATCGGTTTCCACATACAATGATGAAACTGATCCTAGTGGACAATCCGTCATATTATTGAACCAAATTCGTTCTTACGCACAAGAAATACAATGTACCGATTTTCAAGGAAAGGGTTCTATCGATGATTATACAAAGTTATTTCAAGCCGCTGCACGAATTGCCAATGAAACTAAACAAATGGAATTGAATGTAGACATCGAAGGTTTTAATGAATTCGCTCAAGCAGCTGATGATTTGAGTAGTCTTTTTAATGGTTTTATTATTAAATTACAAAATGTTAATATTATCAATGATGTTTTATTTTTGCAAGCCATTGCTACTGCATTAGCTAAAATCGTAAATTTGTCCAATGTTTTCGGTAAATTCAAAGAAATAGTATTAGCTACTAGTACGATCCAAATACCAAAATCATCACATGATGCTTCAATTATTATCGATGGTGTTATGGACGAAGTCAATTGTGCAATGCAATATATCGGCTATTTTGTTTCACCTCAGAGTAATCCTCATCTTTCGAATGCAGCATTATCACAAGCTGAACAAAATATTATTTCAAAATCAGTTGACACTATCAATAGTTGGAACATTCTTTGTGAACAAGGTGTAAGTATTGCTATGTCTAATGATATCGATATTCAAAATATCCAATCTGCTAGTCGAGAACTTAAAACCAAAACTACTACTCTTAAAGGGTTGACATCTAGTCTTAAAAATAAATTAACTTCTTTCAATATTCAATGTTAAATAATATCGTATAAAAACTTAGTATTTTTTGTTGATGTATTTTATTTATGTCTGATAAAATCAGTGTCTATATTGAAATCGAAAAGGATAGTAACATAAAATATGAATTCGATAAAAAACTAAAGGATCTAATTGTTGATCGAATTTTACCAGAACCATATCGATACCCATACGCATATGGGTTTATTCCAAATACTTTGGCCATGGATGGTGATGATCTTGATATTCTTGTTATTACTGATAAACATTTGTTGAATGATTGTTTTTATCATGTTTTTATCATCGGGGTTCTCATTATGGAAGATGAAAAGGGCATGGATGAAAAGATTCTTTGTGTTTTAGAAGATGATTATACAAAAATACAAAATATAACCGATTTAGATGAATCTATTCTTGATAAAATACATTGGTTCTTTTCAAATTATAAAAATAATCAACATGATAAATGGTCTAATGTTATTAGATACGATAACAGAGATCATGCTATCAAACTATATAATAAATCAATCATAAAAACAATATAGACTTTTATTTATAATATAATATAATGAAATCTATTTTCAGTATATTATTTTTTACCGTTTTTTGTAGTGGTGTAGTTGATGGGTTTTCATTAGCATTTTCACATGTTTCTTTTTCAAGACCTGGTGAAAATTTAAATCATCTTCGTAGATATCCTATTTCCAAATACAATAGACAATGGTATTTGAATAATTTAAACAATGATAAAAATTCATCTATGTATGAGAACATCAAAAGAATCGATGATAATGAGATCGATAACGATGAATTTATTGATAAATTTATCAAAAGAAATTACAATTCTACCGATCAAAATACTCCCGAAGAACAAAAAAATCAAAAACATACCATTCCTCTACCCGGAAACATTCGAATTATAATGAATAAAGAAGCCATTTTACGATTATCAAATCAATTCCAGCAAAATTTTGAAAACAGTCAAAATGAAGGTGAAGGTGATGATGACGAAGAACCCAGAGAACCTAGAGACCCTAGATTCTATGGTAATCCATATCGTGAAAAATCATCCAGAAACAAAAAATCCAAGAATTTTGAAGTTATCACCGATAATAACATCAATTTCAATGATGTTGGTGGCTATGATAACATCAAAACCGAACTATACCAATGTGTTGATATCCTTTCCAATTATACAAAATATGCACCTTATAATGTACGTGTTCCAAAAGGTCTTATTTTAGAAGGTCCACCTGGTAATGGTAAGACTCTTATCGCAAAAGCCCTCGCTGGCGAAGCCAATTGTAGTTTTATCGCTGTTTCCGGCTCGGAATTTCAAGAAAAATATGTTGGTGTTGGTTCAAGTCGTATTCGAGAACTTTTCAAACTAGCTAGAGAAAATGTTCCATGTATTGTGTTTATCGATGAAATCGATGCATTAGGACGTCAACGCTCTAGTGATGGGGATACCTCCGGAAATGAGCGTGATAGTACTCTCAATGAATTATTGGTTGCTTTGGATGGTTTCAAAAACACATCGGGTGTCTTTGTTGTTGGTGCTACAAATCGCGCTGATTTATTAGATAGCGCTCTTATCCGCCCTGGTAGAATCGATAAACGTATTTATATTGGTAACCCTGATAAAAACACCAGACGTGCCATTTTAAATATCCATTCTCGTGGTAAGCCCGCTGATACTAGTATTGTTCTTGATGATATTATTGAACTTACAAATGGACTTTCTGGTGCTCAAATTGAGAACCTCGTCAATGAAGCTATGTTGAATGCTCTCAGAAATAACAAACACAAATATACAATTGATGATTTGGAAGAAATTCTTAATAAAATGATGGTTGGATGGCAGCCTAATGAACATCAATATACTACTGCACTCATCGATCAAATTGCTATTCATGAATTAGGACATGCTGTTGTCGGGTTGTTATCCAAACATCATGCGAAAATGACAAAGGTTGTTATCAATCTGTCATCACCGAAGAATCCTGCTTATACTATTTTTGAGAACTCGAATAATAATATTCTCACTCGTGAAGCACTGTTTGAACATTTAATGATTTTATTAGCAGGTAGAATTGCAGAAGAAGTAGTTTATGGTGTTTCTGTTAGCACGGGTGCTATCAATGATTTTGAAGAAGCTCTTAAATTAGCACAACATATGGTTTGTTATTATGGTATGGGTAAAAAACTCATTTATCCTAGTATGAGTGAGAAATACAAAGAGATGATTGATACCGAAGTGTCCACACTGATTAGTGATGCTTATGGATACTCCGAATTTATCATACGTAATTCTAAGGACCTTATTATGGAAGGTGCTGAAATTCTGAAAAATGATAAGGTTTTGAAGTCGGAAACTTTGTTGAAATTGATGAATGACAAATATAAAGGTGTTCTTGGTCTGAAACTTTGAGAACATTGATATGGATCCCATTTATTTATAAAAAATTGATTATTATATTTGTAAATATAATAATCAATATCAATCAATGAAATGAACCTATTTATTCTTTCTCTTTCGTTCAAGGAATGCGCCGAATCAATGTTTGATAAACATGTATCAAAAATGCTATTAGAAGCAGTGCAAATGTTATGTACCGCTATACAAATTGTAGACCCAGAAAATGAAATAAAAAATGTAATAAAACTATATAAAATATGTCATATCAATCACCCTACTACAATTTGGATTCGGTCATCTTTGGAAAATTATCTGTGGACATTAGATATGGTTGATGCTATGCATGAAGAGTGGAAATATCGTTACGACCATCCTCCTAACAAAATGCATCAATCATACATTGTTGCAACGCATTTGAGAAGATTTGCACCTAGTGCAGACAAATTTCAACATGTTGGTCTTTCACCCTTTGCTCTTGCGATGCCGGTTGAATGTAAAAGCACTGACCCAATTGAATCTTATCGTAAATATTATCAAACACCAGAAAAACAAAAAATTGCCTCTTGGAGAAAAAGAAACAAGCCTGAATGGTATCAAATAAATAATGTATAAATATATTGTAGATTTTGTATATTGCTGTAAATATTTTTTTTACACTTTTTCTCATTTAAACCGCCTACTTTTTTAGAATTGATATCTCATGTTCTTGGTTTTTTATTATATTTTTAACAAACGATGATATGTTATTTTCTTTTTCAAGTAATTTTTTACTCATATGAACTGCCATTGAATGATGTGGTATCATACCTAATTTGTATTGTCTTTCTGTTATTAGAAATTGACTTCTAATACACCATATATTAAATATTATTAATGATAAACCTACAAAAAAAACACTCATTTCTTGATAAACTAATCCCATAAATAAAAACATCCACCCTGTCATAATAAGTGTCATATATACGTCATTTATACTAAATCTTATATCATCCACTTTATCTACCCATACATTCATAGTTGATAATAGACCTGACAATACCATTATAAAAAACATGATAACATAATGATTCGTTTGCGAATGTTTCATAATATACATAAATATATTATATAATAATGTACGTTTTAAATAAGAAAAAGTGTAAAAAATTGATCACTAAAATCACTTTTCAAACCCTTCATACAAAATGAATTCTCCAGAAAGCGTATTTGATTTTTATAAATTGAAAAAAGGTGTCACTGAATCACTCTATTGGTTTAAGATCGTTAGGACTACAAACCCAAACAATATATATTTTATTGAAAAATACATAGAACTTTTGAAAGATATTTATGTGTTGAAACTGTTATCATGTAATCCATTTGCTGCTGAAATGTTATCAAGACATCCTGAAAAAATAGTTTGGAATGAATTTGTAAAAAATCCAAATGCTGTCCACATAATAGATAAATATTTCGATTTGTGTTTTCAATCATTGAATAAACATGGAAAACAAGAATTATTGAAACACCCTAATTTTGTTCATCTTATTGAAAAATACCAGCAAAAAATGGTAGATGAGTTGTTATTTATTGATTGTATTCCTGATATATTGGAAATCAATAAAGCTGAATATTTTGGTTTGTTTGAAAAATATTTGGAAAAGTATCCAGAAAAAATAGAAGAAATAAAAAATACTCCATTGTCTGGTTTTTGGCGGGAATTATGTCAAAATCCATATGCAATTGACATAATAGAAGAAAATTTACATAAAATACCCGATTATGGTTGGGCTGCAATAGCAAAAAATGAAAATGCTATTCATTTGATAGAAAAAAATCTTGATAAACTCAATTATATTGGTCTTAATTCAAAATGTCAATATGGTTATGTATGTTGGTATAATTTGTCCGAAAACCCATCTGCTATTTCATTATTGAAAAAAAATATACATAGAATAAGTTGGGAACATTTGGTGAAAAATCCGAATGCTATGCAAATATACGAAGACTATCCAGAAAAAATGTGGGATTGTCTTTGTCATATGAATTATGAAAATTTCTCTGTTACTATGCCTATATTTGAATTAGATTATGATGCTATCGGAGCGCGATGCGCCATTTATAAAGAAGAACTTATGCAAATCACGTTACATCCATCGAGAATAAAACAATATTTAGATATGGGAATAAGCATTCATGAATTAGATAATTGTATTTAATTTATACATTTTGTTTTACAGATTTAAAAATAATATATAATATTATTCAAAATGTACATATTAAAAGATTGGATACCTATTCAAAAACTGAATTTGAGATTTCTAGCTGAAAATCCAAATGCTATTAATATATTAGAAAAAAATTTAGATAATTTAGATGAACATGGTTTGCGTAATTTATCATCAAATCCAAATGCTATACCTTTAATAGAAAAACTTTTGGATAAATTTGACAATATTTGTTGGCGTGAATTATCAAAAAATCCAAATGCTATTTCGATATTAGATAAAAATCAACATAAAATTAATTTTGCTTCTTTATCATTAAATCCAAACGCCATTCCTTTATTAAAAAAGAATTATAAAAAATTAGATATAACATGTAAGTGTCATTTATTTACAAATCCAAATGCTATTTCGATATTAGAAGTAGTAAATCAAGATAAAATTGACTGGAATTGGTTATCTGAAAATCCAAATGCTATAGATTTATTAGAAAAAAATCAACATAAAATTTGTTGGAGGATTTTATCATCAAATCCAAATGCTATTTCGATATTAGAGAAAAATCCTCATAAATTAGATATTCATTGTTGGCCTGAATTATCAAAAAATCCAAATGCTATTTCGATATTAGAAACAAATCAACATATGATTGACTGGGATTCTTTATCAGCAAATCCTAATGCTATGCATTTGCTAAAAAAAAATCAACATAAGATTAACTGGAATAGGTTATCTGAAAATCCAAATGCTATAGATTTATTAGAAAAAAATCAACATAAAATTAATTGGGATAGATTATCAAAAAATCCATCTATTTTTAATATAATAGACTATGAAGCTATTGAAGCTAGATGTCTTATTTATAAAGAAGAATTAATACAAACTACTATGCATCCTTCCAGAATAATAAAATTATTAGATATGGGAATAAGTATCGAAGAATTAGATAATTATATATAATGGGTACATAAATGAAAAAACATGTAAATTTTTATACATTAACATTTTTTATAAAAATATGATCCTCATTAATACATTCAAAATAAGTGATGCGAACTCTTGTTTTTGTTTTATATCAATACGGTTTTTCATTCTAATATAATAACATATTGATTCCATAATTATTTCTTTTGAATTATTTATAAAAAGAATCATTGATTTTTTTTTATATTCTATACTCTTTTTGGGTAATTTTATAAAATCTTGGATTGTATCTAAATTTATACTACCACCGAAATTACCATATAACAAATATCCTCCTAATAAATAAATACTTTTCAATTTATCTGCACAACTATATAAAATATCTAATGTTTTCATTGAATTTTCGAAACTATCTAATTTATTTTTGGTGTATGTAAAATTGTACTTTGCCATAATACAAAATAATCTATCATCGGGTGGTATCAATGATAATATATTATTGTAACAACCATGTGGTACATTTTCTAATATATATTTTAAATTAACTATTGGAGAACTTGGTGTGACGGTTTGACTTGCCATTGAACAATTACAAAAATATTAATTTTTTTTATGTTAAAAAACGATTCAATTTTTTACTAATTTGAGAACACAATTCTAATATCTGTATTATAATTTGTAATTTACAAAGCATAATACAGCTAAGTTTATTTAGCATTATTAAAACAGTAATATATTCTATAAATTATGAATTCTGTAAAAACATCTATAAGTGTTGCACCTTCACCTATCGTTTTGCCACCTAGATATATCACTAGTTTTGATTATACTATCACTGATTTCGAAGCATATACTAAAATAGTTTTTCTTTGTAACTTGTTTGATGCTGATAATAATATGCTTGATACGAGAACAATCGAGATCGCTGGTTGTGAATACTATAATTGGGGTTATGATGATAGTTATTTGATCAATATTATCTCACAAAAACTAGGTCTTTCTACTTTCCCTCCTATCAAAAAACCGGAATCTAATTGTTTCAAAATAGGTTATGATTTATCAGGTAATATAATAAAATTCAAAAACCTTACGGTAGACTTAAGTGGTAATATTGTTTTACCGAGTGGTTTTACTAGAGAACCTAATAACGCTATTATTGATACAGTAAGAAAACCAGTCGAATATAAATATCTCAGATATGATGTAGATGGTAATCCAATGGTATTTCAAAACATTGGTCTAGATCAAAATAATAATCCTATTTTTCCAAATGGCTATATCGTTGATAACAATGGTTCAGTAAGAGATTCGAATGGATTTCATATTGTCTTTGTTATTTGATACTCGTATTATTGTTATGATTTAAATATTTAGAATCTCTATAAATGAGTTTTGTTAAATTAGAAAACAAATATAGAGAACTTTGTTCCACTCCATCGGATATCAATGAACATTTACCTACATTGTTTTATTATTCATCGAAGTGTCAAAGTGCTATTGAATTAGGTGTAAGAGGTGTCATTTCTACATATGCTATATTATATGGTTTACTTCTTAATAACAACACCAAAAAAAAGTTATTATTAAATGATATTGATCCATGTAATATTTCTGATATTATTGAAATTTCTCATGATCTTGAAGTAGAATTGAACTATCAATGGGTGAGTGATTTACAAATGGTTATTGACGAAAACTATGATCTAACTTTTATTGATACTTTTCATGTGTATGGTCAATTGAAAAGAGAACTTGATAAGTTTAGTAAAATAACTAATAAATATATTATCATGCATGATACTACTGTTGATGAAATTCATGGTGAAATTATTAGAATGTTTCCTAACCAAGAATGGCATATCAATGAAGCTGAACGTATGAGTAAAATCACTAATATTCCAGAAGATGAACTTCTTATTGGGTTATGGCCAGCTGTTGAAGAATTTTTAGATGGCAATCCAGAATGGTCTCTTTGTAAAAGATATATGAATAATAACGGTCTTACCATATTAGAAAAAAAGTAATTTTTATATTTATAAAATAACTTATAAATATAACGTAATATTACAAGAAGTATGTTTAAAAGTTCTCAATTGATCAAAAACAAAATCATGAAATCTAAACGAAGGTCCTATATATATAATAAAATCAATCCTATTTTATTCGATGTTTCTCTTCGTGATGGTATTCAAAATGCCAAAATCGAGAACTTTCCTTTACATATTAAAAAAACCATATTTGATAGTATTTTTGAATCAAATTTACCTAATAGAATCGAAATTGGATCTATTGCATCCACCAAGGTATTACCTATTATGGGTGATTCTATTGATCTTTTTAAATATATCAAAAACACTAAATTCAAGTATATTAAATACGATAATTGTTATCAAAAAAATACTGTTAAATTTCCAAAAATATATATGCTTATTCCTTCTATTACCAAACTAATAACTGCATTTGATAATGATATACAAAATTTTTCTTTCATTACTTCCATTTCAAATGAATTTCAAATAAATAATAATAAAAAATCATTGAAAGATACAAAAGAAGAATTTGCCAGGATATTTGAAATGATTATTAGAGAACCTGGTTCTCGAATGTTTCAAACTAAGCTCTATATTTCATGTATAAATGAATGCCCGTTTATTGGTAAAATAGATAATGATACCGTTGTAAATGAAATTCAATATTATAATAATAATTATACATTTGACGAATTATGTTTATCTGATACAATGGGATCTCTTAAGAGTGATGATTTTATATATATTATTCAAAAATGTAGAGAACTTGGCATCAATACATCGAAAATTTCATTACATTTACATGTTAAAAATGAAAATATTGAGAACACGGAACAAATTTTGTTTTATTCGTTCTCAAATAATATCAATAAATTTGATATTTCTTGTTTAGAAACTGGTGGATGTTCTGTTACAATGAAAAGTGGAATCGTTTCTAATTTAACATATGATAAATTTTTTTCTATCTTATGGAAATATATTGAGAACAATATAAAATAAAAATTATATATATAATGGATAATAAAATTTTACCTATCGAAGCTACTTTAAGTACTAATAAAATAATCAATATGAAAAATGTTACCCAAATAAGGCGTAAAAGATGCCGTAATGGTACTCGTAGACATAAAAAATCACATCGTTGTAGGAAAGTTCTCAAAAAATAATAAAAAATTGAACATAGTAATTATATTTAGTTGTTTTTATAATAAAAATGCAAACTCGTAGCCAAACCAAAGTGATAGAACTAGAAGTTGATATTGATTTTGATAATGCAAGTATGCATTGGAATTCTAATAAAAAAAAACTAGAAAATTGTTGTTATCAATATGTGTGTGGGTTAACCTTAAAAAATGGCGAATTTTGTAAAAAAAAAATATATAAAAATTATCCATTTTGTTTCTTTCATAAAAAATGCGTTTAGACATATTTAGAAAAAATATATTCAAATTTTATAATGGAAAATAACATTACACTTACTGAAGAGCCTACACAACAACCAGTTGAACAATCCACCGAGCAATCCACCGAGCAACCCACCGAGCAACCAACCGAGCAACCAACCGAGCAACCAACCGAGCAACCAACCGAGCAACAAATTCGTTTTGTTGATGTTGAAGTTAATAGTGATAACGTTGCATTAAACCTTATGGTTGCATTTTTAAATATGGCACAAAGACGTGGTGCTTATAGTATGGATGAATCTGCAAAAATATGGGAATGTGTAAGACGCTTTATTAAACAATAAAAATCCAATATTTATAATAAATATATATTTATTATAAATTTTTTATTGCATTCTCACAATCATAAATAAATTCTTCTAATGTTTTTTCTTTTGTTTTCGTAAATCTACCTTTCAAAATAGAAATAACAATATAATTCAATTCCTCTATTGTTGCATTCAAAGTCATTAATTCATTTGTTTTAATGTTATAAATTTTGAATATCTTCTCATCCGTATTTTGAAATCCATCTGGATTTACACGCATATTCCATAACCAAGCATAAATTACTAATTGTAATTTATGATCAATCGATATTTCGCTGGTACATTTCAATTCCCATAAAATGTTCTCGGTTATTATATCTACACGTGCTGTAAAACGAAATTTACGACCATCAAACAAAGGACTCAACAAATGATCTATTTGAACATGTTGTTCATCCATTGAACCATATATTATATATTCCTCTATTTTGGGCATTTCATTCTGACAATCCTTATCTACCGTATTTTTAAGGCGATTTTTACACGCCATCGCTGTATCTTCACTCAACCAATTGTATTCATCTGGTTCTATTTGTTTCAATTTGAAATAAAGTGACTCTTGTATAGCCAAACAAATATTAGAGAAATACAAATAATCTGATATGGTTTCTATATTTTTCGGTAAATTTTCTATGGTATTTTTCAAAAATTCGTTCTTTATTTCTCCAACGTTCTCGATATTCATATTTATAATGTCATTCATAATACTCGAATCATTATTGTTCCATGCTTTCAATAAAAAATCATAATACATTGCTGGTATGGCTATTCCATTAAGATCACTAACTTCTTCATAAAATCCACTCTTTGTTTCAATTATACTTGGTATATTCAATTCGTACTGCATTGATGGTTCTCTAACAAATATTTTATCTAATACAACAGAAATATCCTCCAAAACAGATTCGGGAATAAATTTGATCATTTCTGTAGGTACTAAATTTGTTACCAGTTTCGTATTGGTTTCCTCGGTTTCTTTGAATATATTTTGATGTATACCTCGAAATTCTATGTATTCCTGTTGTTTCATTTCTACATGGCTCATATGTAAAAACTCCAAAGGACGATCATTCGGTTTTGTATCACTTTCTAATAAATATAATCTTTTTGTAGCACGAGTACATCCTACATAAATTGTATTTGGACAAATATCTCTTGGTAAATTTTTTGCATAATAAACAAAATATGAATTATCAAAACCTACTACAAAAACATAAGGGCGTTGTCTACCCTTTACACAATGAAATGTGGAAAAAACAATCTTTCCTTCAATAACCCGCTCATCTATATTCGTATTTTCTAACATTGGTACGTGACATGGTATGTTTTTTTCTACCAACATATTCTCCAATTTACGTATATTACTATATTGCCCTTTCACTGATGGTCCTAATATGAATATTTCACTCGGTTTTACACCACTATCTAATAATTTCATGATTTCTGCACAAACTACTATTTGTATATTGTACATTGAATTACGTATATAGAGTACTTTCGCTCCATCTCGACATGCTTTCATACGTTCTTCTCCGATTAACACATTATTAATAAACGAACACATTTGATTAGTTATTCTATATGATGTTTTCATCGTACATGTTACAAATTTCTTGGTTCTCAAATTCGGATGATTTTTCCATATTGATTCAGCGGATGTCAAAAAACGTATATCCGAACCCTTGAAATCATATAATCCTTGCATACTGTCACCTAAGCACATCAATTGTATTTTACTACCAAGATCTCGTGCAAATTTTATCATAAAACAAAAATATAAAAATGTCATATCTTGTTTCTCATCCAATATCAAAATATCTATTTTTGGTAACGGTGCTTTTGGTGGAATATTACTGATAACTATACGTTTTATACCTGCATCTACATGAGCATCATCTGAGTAATATTTCTTGGCCAAACTATGATATGTATGAACAGTTATGTTTTTTATTTCCAAGTTCTCAATTTTCTCACGAACTTCATGCTTCAATGATTTGTTATATGTCATTTGTAATATTTTTTTTCTTGGTGAAATCTTCGGAATCGACAAAATGAGTGTAGTTTTTCCTGTTCCAGCAACTGCATTTACAACAACATTATAACCTTTTTTGATTTGAAACAATATATGTAGTTGTTCGTCACTTAACGCATCCATTTTTATAAAATATGTTACCAAATATAATAATAAAACTTTATATAGTTTCGTATTATAATTCGTATAAGTATTTTTTGATTATAGTGTTTATATTTTTTTTATATTTTTGAAATAACATTAATTCATCCTTATCAAGGTTTTCTAAACTTGTTTTTGGTTTTATATATGTAATAGGAAAAGAATGTAAGTCTTTTTTTAAAAATGTTTGTAATTTATCTAAGATCGGTTCTTCGAATATTTCAGAACTTTTCAATATCAAAACATTATCTTTCTTTATATTAATCCATGTATTAATTTGTTTTAACATCAGTTTCAATAAGTTTTCATCAGATAATTTTGTATTCTCATCATTACTCAATTTTTGTTGATTGATATCCCAAAAACCTTCTCCACGCTTTTTAACTGATAAAAAGGAATACAATGGATTACCATAGATATATATAATTGGAATATCAATATCAATATACTCCGGACAGTGACATAATATATTATCCCAAATAGGTGTTCTTATATTATAACCATTCTCTGTTAATATATCTACAAATTGATTAGAACAACACCCCCCATGGGATATAACACATATATCCATTTTTTCTTCTTTTATTATATCATTTATTTGTTTTAAATCACAAAATGGTTTAATATTACAAGTTCTGTTATTATCACTTTTGTTATTAATTATATCATTTTTTGCATTTTCTTTTTTGATATTTTTATCTTGATTAGCAAATTTTATATCAAATAACATATTTTTATTTAAATTATTATTAGATATATTTTGTTTTACATTATTTTTTATGCCAATTTGTTCATTTGAATCTCTACGAGTTTGAAGTTTTATATGCTGTGATATTTCATTTCTAATAATAACATTTATTTGATCTAAATCAAAATTTAAGTGTTTCCTGATATGTTCCGATATTTCATATCTAATAATTTCATTTGTTTTATCTAAACAATAATCTGCTTCCTTATTTAATTTGTCTTTTAATTCGTTATTTTCATTTTTCAATCTTTTATTTTCTTCTAATAATATTTTAAAATTTTGTTCAGAAAAGTCCATATATCTAATTAAATATATAAAATAATTAAGAATCTCTCAAACATAAAAATAAAATCCAGAAATTTTAGAAAATGGACAAGGTTCTGGTTGTCCATTTTTCAAAACTGTGAGAAAGAATTTTCAAAAAGTGTATTGTTACTGACATGCAGTAAAACTGAAAAAAATCATAAAAAAATGGCTGCATAATTTCTTAGCATAAAAAACTGCACAGGGTTTTTCAAAATGCACATAGTTTGTATAATTCTCAAAAACTATTTAATTTTTGAATTTGTATTTTATCGACACCATAATACATAACAAATAATTTTAATAACTAGAAAATATTGATTTAAAAACTGCACAACTGCACAAATTAAGTATGTGCACTTTAGGAAAAGTCTGTGCATTAATTATTTTTACGTTAAAATAATATAAATAAAATATATATGATATAATATAATGGAACATAAAAGAATACGTAAATTTCAATATGAGACTGAATATCACGCCGATTCTATAACAAAATTAAAATCGATCGAATGTAAATATCATATTTTTGGTATTGATGGTGATACAATAAAAGGAAGTATTTGTTTTATCAATCCGAGAACACCTAATAAAATAAAACAAAAATATTTTGATAATAACGTCGATTTTATTGATACAAATGATGAAATATCAATAGAAGAATATAAACAATTAGAAAATGTATGGGAGACCGGTAAATTACCTACAAACGGTAGACCTAAAATAGCAATTTCAAATGCTACATTAGTGAAACCTGATATACTAACACAGTCATCGGTTATTCATGAAGATACCCAGATATCTACTATAATATTGAATCAGCATAACGAATTATTACAACAAAATAATTCATTATTAGAACATAGTAAAGAGATGTGTACGTTTTTGATGAAACAAAATCAACAATTATTAGAAGAGAACAAACAGTTAAAACAAACTTCAAGCGCAACAAATACAACAATAACAAATAACATAGAAAGAGTGGAAAATAAAACTATTAATTTCAATGTATTTTTGAATGAGGAATGCAAAAACGCATTGACATTAAATGATTTTATTAATTCATTGAAAATAGAAGATGCTGATCTTTTTTGTGCAAAAGAACATGGATTAGTAGAAGCAATTACAAATATATTTCAAAGAGGTTTACAGAATTGTGATATAACTGAACGACCTGTACATTGTACAGATACTAAACGTGAGACACTACATATAAAAGATCAAAGTGGTTGGATCAAAGAATCTGGTGCAGACTCAAAGCATATGAAAAATGCTTTGAGTAAAATATCAAACAAAAAAATACATAAACTATCACAATATATAAGAGATAACCCCGAAGGATTCAATAATGTTGAAGCACCTAATTATGAAGAATGTCTCAAGATGATGCGTGGTGTATATGGCGCAGATGAAGATATAGAAAAAACAGAAAAAAAAGTAATCAAAAATATAGCTAAATCGGTATATATAAGTGGACAAATCAGCAAATAAGGTTATTTGTTAATTTTACTATTCAAAAATTCTCGAATTGTTACAACTAAATACGCTAAAAATGAACCAATAAAAGCGCCAACGAATAACTGTTGTACAGTATGGTTATGGAAATGCCAACGTTCGTATATTGTTATCAATCCTATAACTAATGTAAATAAAACCCACGGTATAAATTGAGGTATACTAAAATACAAATAAACAACAGAAAAGAATACATTTTGACTATGTCCTGATGGCATTCCATAAATGTTAAGTTTGTTAGAAAAATGTTCAGAATTCAAAAATTTGATTGGATTTTTAGGACGCGGTTGTTGGATTATATTTTTCAAAAAAACATTAAAAAAAGAATTAAGTAAAAATCCAACAACATAGAAAACTAAATGATAATAATTTCTATATATCAAACAAACAACAATGAATAATGTTATTATTTCACTAAAAAAACCAACAGCATAAAAAAAATCAAAACTCTTTTTCAAAATATTAAAATCCATTTATATTGATTACATATTTTTTTTGATTTTTTTAGTAGTATTTTTTCTATTCTTTAATTTGGAATTTGGAACGAATTTTTTATTGAATTGTAGAGCCCGTAGTAGTCTCATTTGTCTGGTAGCATTTTTACGCGTGGAGCATTTAGAAAATGCTTTTTTAGTTTGAGTATTTATAACACGATAACAATTATATTTACCCTTTACTTTTATTGTTTTATAAGGCATTTGTATAATATCTATATATTAAATTGATATTATAAATCATACAAAAGATTTAATTTCAAACAAAACGAATAGTTAGCGCCATTCATTTGTAATATACGTCCAAACTCGTCAAATAGACGAATACGTAAACGTTGAATATCAACTGGTCCAAAATATTGCCTAGGTTCAGTAATAAAACATATTTTGTTATCTTTAATAACACCAAGAGAACCTTGTATAGAAATACGTGCTATAATATCATCATTTAATATAGATTGATTGAAAACACTTATAAATGGATTATTAGAATTCTTATTATAATCATCAATCGATAGATAAATATATCTATTATTATTACAATCAATTACACTTTCTCCAATATAATAAAAATAATTTTCATAATATGCACGATTAAAACCTAATATCCAGCCAATTCTAGTTGCAATATTAGTAGAATCGGTAATACCATTGATATTTTTTGTAAAATCAAAATTTATACTTTTTATAATTTCGCATTTTTCACCAAATGGTTCTACAATAACTTTACCAGTACCAGAACCATTTACATTAACATCTAATCTAAATCGTACATATGAAAAAATACTATCTGGATCTATAAGAATATCATTTTCATCTTTAGGTGATATAGTATTATTTATTTTGGTTATTAGATCATTTGCACTATAATTACCATCCGGAATTATAAAAATTTGTTCTTCATGAACAATATTTTTTTCACCATAATTATTATTCAAAATAGTACTTGGATCACAAATTATTTTTAAATACAAATAATTATTACCATTATGTTGAGAAATATTATAAAAAGTAAACGGTAGCTCTATTGCAGATAATTCCATCGAAACCACTTTATTCAATTTAGTAGTTAATTGAATTGAAAAATCAGAACTTTGTGTTGTAGTAAGCGTATCTCTAAACTTTGTATCTATATTTAAACATTTTGTTATTATACGTTTATTCAATGGGTTAATAACACCCGGGAAATAATCACTATTGTTAGTATAAATATATTGTGTTTCAGGACGTTGTATTAATTCAGTTTCTCTAGTAAGTGGTATTTTAGATAATGGTGTATTTAACGTATCTAATTGATAATTTTTTGGAATAATAGTAGGAGGTTTTTCATTTGGTTTACATTTAGCACTTATTATTAAATTTTTAGCATTTGTCAAAAAAGTAATAAAATCTCGTTTCAAACGTTTATCTATATGTCCGCTTTTTAATAATTGTTCTCTTATTTGATATTCTTTCAATTCAACATCATTAGAATTATAAGTAGATTTTAATTTGAAAAATAGTTCAAGATCTTTTAATGAATAATTATTTATATCTAAATCTAAATTTTCCATTATAATATGATAAGACAAATAATATATATTATAAACACGATGTTGAATATAATTTATTTTTAAAATATTTTCTTTTCGGGCTTTCTATTATAGAGTAAAAAAATGGCATCAGGTGATTATGCAAATTCTATAAAAATGAAGAATGCATATACAAGACCATGCAATTTGATTAATTTTAATTGTAATGAAATATCAACACGGGTTGTGTATAATGTTGAGAAATATCGTTATAATACAATAGCAAAAACATTGAAAAAATATTTTATAACACCAGTTAAAAATGGTTCTGTAACTTTTACAATAGAAGCATATTTAAGAAATTTTTTAGTCAATCAATCAGTAAGTGTATACAGTGATATAAATTATTTTGAAGGAAATATACTTAGTTATGATGAAATATCTGGTGAAATAACAATTAATAATATAAACTGCATTAACGGTACTTTTAATGATAATTTATTTTATTCTGTTTGCATATTAGGATTCAATCCAGAATTGATAAAATTAAATAAAAAAATGAAAGATTTATATCAGTATTTATTTCAAGTAGATATAGATGTATTTCCAGAATATGACCCAAATATTGAATTATTGTATTTATATAGATTACAAATTACTAGATTATACAAATATTTATTTAATACAAATTTAGAAAATGAACAAGAATATAGTATTGATTATAATTATTTAGAAAATAAAATAAATCATATATATTTCTATTTTTTCAATTTAGATATAAAGAGAAATGAAGATTTCAATCCGAATAATAATGAAATTAAATTGAATTCAATAAAGAGTGCAGTAAATCAAATATATTTATATTTATTTAATATTGATTTGAATAATAATCCAAAATTTAATATTAATACTAATTCATAATATTTATATATTTTATATATATAACAATGAGTACAAAAACTCCTATTCAAAATTTATATGTAACTGGTATATTTAATTTAGTAGGTAATGCTACAGTCAATGGAAATGTAAATATTTCAGGAAATATAATATTAGGAAGCACTGTAATTAGTGAAGGATCATATAATGAATTATTAGCATTAGTCAATCAAACTCTTCCTGGACCACCAGGTGAAGAAGGTCCTTCTGGACCTCAAGGACCAGCTGGTAGTTTATCAACAAGTGAAATTAATAGTATAACAACAAGCAGTATTGAATTTGGTTCTAAAGGAGATGTTGCTTTTGGTAGTGATAATGGTAATTACTATCTATATATTTGTTATTATCCAGGTAATTGGGGAAGAATATTATTAGATATAAATTTTTAGTTTACTTATATAATATGCAAAAAGAGGTTATTCAAAAAATAATGATTATTTAGTAATATATAATTATTAGTAATTATATATATACACCAAAAAATGTCTACAACTTCAAATCCTGGACCAATACCAAATATTCGGTCTGTAAATACTAGTAACATAAATACTACATATATTTTACCATCAGTTACAGGACAGAATATTTCATTTTCAACTGATGTATCATTTAATAAAAATATTAGCGTATTGGGTAACATATATTTAGATAAAAGTGTTTTAATAAAAGGTGATTTATCTTTAAATGGTAAAACACATATAAATGGACCAATATCCTTGAACGGAAGAACATTTATAAATGGTGATTTATCTTTCAATAAAAATGGTAAATTACAAGTCAATTATGCAAGTTTAAGCAATGCATTGATAGACGTTTTATCGGTGAATGGATTAGCTAATTTTTATAGTGATGTTAGAATCAGAGATAGATTATTTATAAATAAAAAATCATTTTTCAATAGAAGTATATTTGTAGGTAATGACATATCAATAAATAATAATCTATATGTATTGAATGATGCTTCGTTTAATAATAATTTATATGTAAAAGGTGACGAAACTATTGGTGGAAACATTATTGTTAATAATACTAATATAAATGGTAATACATCAATAAAGGGATATTTGAATACAGGAGGAGATGTTTCATTGGATAGTAAATTAACAGTACATGGAGATATATTACCATCCCCTACTACAGTATATTCAAAATCTGGTATTATTATTGATGGTGAGAATAATATAACTTTAACTGATACAAGTGGTATTATTATTGGATCAACAGTATCAGGAGTTGGCATTCCAGGTGGAACACATGTTATTGATATTGATCGTGATGAATCGATTATAACTATAAGTAAAAATGCAAATCTTCGTTTAGACAAACTTACACAAACAATAAGTTTCCAATTATTAGGTACTAATTCTAAAAATGTAGAATGTTTATTAACAAATTCCTCAAACATAATAGGTGTAAGAAGTGTTATTGGTATTTACGTAGGGTCAAATGTTAGTGGTATTGGAATACCTAACAATACAGAAGTTACACATGTAGATTATGATAATTCAAAAGTAACTATTAATAACAATGTAGATTTATATTTTCCAACATTGTATGGAAATATTAATTTTACATCTTCTCCATCAAATATTGGCGGACCTAATAATCGTTTCGGCGAGATATATTGTGTTAAACTAACTGCATCACAAGGAACTGTTTACTTTTCAGGAACAGATTCAAGCGGTAATTATATTGATTTTGGTGCTCTTTCTTACGATGGAACATATGGTGATTTAGTATTAGAAGACGTTATTACAAGTCAAACATTAGGATATGGTTTAGGAACAGTAATGATGACATATGCTGGTACTGTAGCAGTTGGAAAAACTGATCAACGTAATGTTTCATATGATGAAAATGGATATTTATACACAATGGATATAGCAGGTAATTTACTAGTAGACGGAAATGCAAATATAAATAATTTATTGAGAGTAATAGATGATGTATCAATCAATTCTAGATTATTTGTCAAAAATGATGTATCTATGAATAGTAATTTATATGTAGATGGAATGACTAATTTAAATGGTGATGTATTAATGAATTCACGATTATTCGTAAATGGAGATGTTGTTGTAAATACTCCGGATTTAAATGATAATTCTAATAAAATAGCTACAACGTCTTTTGTTAATTCAAAATTAGATTCAGTTTATAAAACCGATTTATCATTGAATTCTTTAACATTGGATACAAAATTATTTGTTAATAATGATGTTTCATTTAATGAAAGATTATATATTAATGGCGGCGTAACCGCCAATGACATATTAACAGTTAATGGTAATTCTTATTTAAATAATGTTCATATATATGGTAATACTATACAAGATGGAGATGTATCTATGAATAGAGGTATATCAGTAAATGGTGACGTTTCATTAAATACAAATCTCCGAGTATTGGGTAATTCTACATTAATTAATGATGTAACTATCAACTCAACACTATCAGTAAATGGTGATGTTTCTTTCAATGAAAAATTACAAGTGTTAGGATCATCCATTTTAAATAGTGATGTATCTATGAATTCACGTTTATCAGTACAAAACGATACATTTTTGAATAATAATTTACATGTATTTGGATCAACTATACAAAATGGAGATGTATCCATGAATAAAGGTCTATCAGTAAATGGAGATGTATCTTTAAATCGAAAATTCCAAGTATTGGGAAAAGCGTTATTCAATAGTGATGTATCAATTAATTCAAGAGTCTTCATAGGAGGTGATTTGAAATTTGATAAAAAATTAAATGTAAAAGATGATGCTTTATTCAAATCAAGATTATTTGTAGAAGGAGATTTGAAATTTAATCGAAGATTATACGTAAAAGGCGATGTATCTATGAATTGTCATCTATCAGTAAATGGTGATGTTTCAATGAATAGAAATTTCCAAGTATTAGGTAATTCTATATTTAATAATGATGTTTATATCAACCAAAAGACATTGATAGCCGGAGATTTGTCATTGAATCAAAGACTTTATTCTAGTGGAGATGTATTTTTGAATTCACGTTTATCAGTACAAAACGATACATTTTTAAATAAGAATTTACAAGTGTTTGGTAAATTAACACAAAATGGAGATATATCATTAAATTCAAGACTATTTGTAGGTGGAGATTTGAAGTTTAATCGAAGGTTATATGTAAAAGGAGATGTATCTATGAATAATCGTTTATCAGTAAATGGTGATGTTTCACTTAATAAAATATTACAAGTACTGGGTAATGCTATATTTAATAATGATGTTTCAATTAACCAAATAATATTGATAGGAGGAGATGTGTCATTGAATCAAAGACTATATGTAAGTGGAGATGTATTAATTAATTCTAGATTATCAATATTAAACGATGTATCATTTAACAAAAGTTTCCAAGTATTGGGATCAACAATACAAAACGGTGATGTTTCCATGAATCAAAGACTATTCGTAGGAGATGATGTAGTTATGAATTCTAATTTATTAGTATTAAATGATGTATCTTTCAATAAACGAATGTATGTAACTGGAGAGGTTTTAATAAGTTCTCATTTGTTAGCATTAAGCGATGTATCATTGAATAGAAATCTAGAAGTATTATCTACAACAATACAAAAAGGTGATGTCTCTATGAATAGCCGTCTATCAGTAAATGGAGATGTATTTTTAAAATCACGTTTATTAATATCTGATAATGTTGTTTTAAATAAAAATTTACAAGTTATTGGAACATTAACACAAAATGGAGATATATCATTAAATTCAAGATTATTTGTAGGTGGAGATTTGAAGTTCAATAGAAGATTATACGTAAAAGGAGATGTATCTATGAATTGCCGTTTATCAGTAAATGGTGATGTATCATTTAATAAAAACTTCCAAGTATTAGGAAGAACAGTATTAAATAATGATGTATCTATAAATCAACAATTATTAGTAGGTGGCGACGTATCTATTAATTCCAGATTATCAGTATTGAATGATGTATCATTAAATAGAAATCTCCAAGTATTGGGATCAACAATACAAAACGGCGACGTTTCAATGAATCAGAGATTGTTTGTAGGTGGAGATGTAGCTATAATAGGTAGATTAAGTGTCAATAACTTCCAGACAAATACAATTATAAATACATCAACAACAAATTACAATATGATTGTTAGTGAAGATTTATCATTGAATGGACAATTATTTACAAGTAGTGATGTATCATTTAATGGAAATATGTATGTACACGGATTATCGATACAAAATGGTGATGTATCATTGAACAAGCGATTATTAGTTGGAGGAGATGTAATAATGAATTCTCGATTATCTTTATTAAGTGATATATCATTAAATAAAAACCTCCAAGTATCTGGAACAACAACACAAAATGGTGATGTTTTTATGAATTCAAGATTATTAGTAAGTGATGATGTTTCATTAAATAGAAATCTCCAAGTATTGGGATCAACAATACAAAGCGGCGATGTTTCAATGAATCAAAAATTATTTGTAGGCGGTGATGAAATAATAAATCAAAGACTTTATGTAAATGGAGATGTATCAATGAATTCTCGTTTAACTGTATTAAGTGATGTATCATTAAATAGAAATCTCCAAGTATCTGGTACAACAATACAATCGGGTGATGTTTATATGAATAGCCGTTTATCAGTAAATGGAGATATTTCATTAAATGGAAGATTCAATATAAGCAATGATGTTATAATCAATAGTAATATGTATACACAAGGATTATCTATATTAAACAATGATGTATCCATGAATTCCCGTTTATCTGTACTAAGTGATGTATCTTTGAATAGAAATCTCCAAGTATTAGGATCAACCATACAAAACGGAGATGTATCAATGAATCAACGATTATTTATTGGTGGTGATGTATCCATGAATTCCCGTCTATCCATATTAAATGATGTATCCATGAATCAACGACTCTATGTAAGCGGTGATGTATCATTGAATTCTCGTTTATCTGTACTAAGTGATGTATCACTCAATAGAAACTTCCAAGTATTTGGAACAACCATACAAAACGGTGATGTATCCATGAATCAACGATTATTTATAGGAGGCGATGTATCCATGAATTCCCGTCTATCCATATTAAATGATGTATCCATGAATCAACGACTCTATGTAAGCGGTGATGTATCATTTAATTCCCGTCTATCAGTACTAAGTGATGTATCACTCAACCGAAATTTCCAAGTATTTGGAACAACCATACAAAATGGTGATGTATCCATGAATCAACGATTATTTATAGGAGGCGATGTATCCATGAATTCCCGTCTATCCATATTAAATGATGTATCCATGAATCAACGACTCTATGTAAATGGAGATGTATCATTGAATTCTCGTTTATCTGTACTAAGTGATGTATCTTTGAATAGAAATCTTGAAGTATTGGGATCAACAATACAAAATGGTGATGTATCCATGAATCAACGATTATTTATTGGTGGTGATGTATCCATGAATTCCCGTCTATCCATATTAAATGATGTATCCATGAACCAACGTCTCTATGTAAATGGAGATGTATCAATGAATTCTCGTTTATCTGTACTAAGTGATGTATCACTCAACCGAAATTTCCAAGTATTTGGAACAACCATACAAAATGGTGATGTATCCATGAATCAACGATTATTTATTGGTGGTGATGTATCCATGAATTCTCGTCTATCCATATTAAATGATGTATCCATGAACCAACGTCTCTATGTAAATGGAGATGTATCATTGAATTCTCGTTTATCTGTACTAAGTGATGTATCATTAAATAGAAATCTCCAAGTATTAGGATCAACCATACAAAACGGTGATGTATCCATGAATCAACGATTATTTATAGGAGGTGATGTATCCATGAATTCCCGTCTATCCATATTGAATGATGTATCAATGAATCAACGTCTCTATGTAAGTGGAGATGTATCATTGAATTCTCGTTTATCTATTCTAAGTGATGTATCATTAAATAGAAATCTCCAAGTATTAGGATCAACCATACAAAACGGAGATGTATCAATGAATCAACGATTATTTGTAGGAGGTGATGTAGCTATAGTAGGTAGATTAAGTGTTAACAACTTCCAAACAAATACAATTGTAAATACTTCAACAACAAATTATAATATGATTGTTAGTGAGGATTTGTCATTAAATGGAAGATTCTTTACAAGTAGTGACGTATCATTCAATGGAAATATGTATACACAAGGAAAAACTATTTTGAACGATGATGTATCAATGAATCAACGATTATTTATAGGAGGCGATGTATCCATGAATTCCCGTCTATCCATATTAAATGATGTATCCATGAACCAACGTCTCTATGTAAGTGGAGATGTATCGTTGAATTCTCGTCTATCTATTCTAAGTGACGTATCATTAAATAGAAACTTCCAAGTATTAGGAACAACAATACAAAACGGTGATGTATCCATGAACCAAAGATTATTTATAGGCGGTGATGTCTCCATGAATTCCCGTCTATCCATATTAAATGATGTCTCCATGAATCAACGACTCTATGTAAATGGAGATGTATCATTGAATTCTCGTTTATCTGTACTAAGTGATGTATCCTTGAATAGAAATCTCCAAGTATTAGGATCAACCATACAAAACGGTGATGTATCAATGAATCAACGATTATTTATAGGTGGTGATGTATCCATGAATTCCCGTCTATCCATATTAAATGATGTATCAATGAATCAACGTCTCTATGTAAATGGAGATGTGTCGTTGAATTCTCGTTTATCAGTACTAAGTGATGTATCATTAAATAGAAATCTCCAAGTATTGGGAACAACAATACAAAACGGTGATGTATCCATGAACCAAAGATTATTTATTGGTGGTGATGTCTCTATGAATTCCCGTCTATCCATATTAAATGATGTATCAATGAATCAACGTCTCTATGTAAATGGAGATGTATCATTGAATTCGCGTTTATCAGTACTAAGTGATGTATCATTAAATAGAAATCTTGAAGTATTGGGATCAACAATACAAAATGGTGATGTATCCATGAACCAAAGATTATTTATAGGTGGTGATGTCTCCATGAATTCCCGTCTATCCATATTAAATGATGTATCAATGAATCAACGACTCTATGTAAGTGGAGATGTATCATTGAATTCTCGTTTATCTGTACTAAGTGATGTATCCTTGAATAGAAATCTCCAAGTATTAGGATCAACCATACAAAACGGTGATGTATCCATGAATCAACGATTATTTATAGGAGGTGATGTATCCATGAATTCCCGTCTATCCATATTGAATGATGTATCAATGAATCAACGACTCTATGTAAACGGAGATGTATCATTGAATTCTCGTTTATCTGTACTAAGTGATGTATCATTCAATAGAAATCTCCAAATATTAGGATCAACCATACAAAACGGTGATGTATCCATGAACCAAAGATTATTTATTGGTGGTGATGTCTCCATGAATTCCCGTTTATCCATATTAAATGATGTCTCAATGAATCAACGTCTCTATGTAAGTGGAGATGTATCATTGAATTCGCGTTTATCCGTATTGAGTGATGTATCATTAAATAGAAATTTCCAAGTATTAGGAACAACAATACAAAATGGTGATGTATCCATGAACCAACGATTATTTGTAGGAGGTGATGTATCTATAGTAGGTAGATTAAGTGTTAACAACTTCCAAACAAATACAATTATAAATACTTCAACAACAAATTATAATATGATTGTTAGTGAGGATTTGTCATTAAATGGAAGATTCTTTACAAGTAGTGACGTATCATTCAATGGAAATATGTATACATATGGATTATCTGTACAAAACGGCGATGTATCAATGAATCAACGATTATTTATAGGAGGTGATGTATCCATGAATTCCCGTCTATCTATATTAAATGATGTATCAATGAATCAACGTCTCTATGTAAATGGAGATGTATCCATGAATTCCCGTTTATCAGTATTAAGTGATGTATCACTCAATAGAAACTTCCAAGTATTTGGAACAACCATACAAAACGGTGATGTATCAATGAATCAACGATTATTTATAGGAGGCGATGTATCCATGAATTCCCGTCTATCCATATTAAATGATGTATCCATGAATCAACGACTCTATGTAAATGGAGATGTATCCATGAATTCCCGTTTATCAGTATTAAGTGATGTATCACTCAATAGAAACTTCCAAGTATTTGGAACAACCATACAAAACGGTGATGTATCCATGAATCAACGATTATTTATAGGAGGCGATGTATCCATGAATTCCCGTCTATCCATATTAAATGATGTATCCATGAATCAACGACTCTATGTAAGTGGAGATGTATCATTGAATTCCCGTTTATCAGTATTAAGTGATGTATCATTCAATAGAAATTTCCAAGTATTAGGAACAACCATACAAAATGGTGATGTATCCATGAATCAACGATTATTTATAGGCGGTGATGTATCGATGAATTCCCGTCTATCCATATTAAATGATGTCTCTATGAATCAACGTCTCTATGTGAGTGGAGATGTATCATTGAATTCTCGTTTATCTGTACTAAGTGATGTATCATTCAATAGAAATTTCCAAGTATTAGGAACAACCATACAAAATGGTGATGTATCCATGAATCAACGATTATTTATAGGTGGCGATGTCTCCATGAATTCCCGTCTATCCATATTAAACGATGTCTCAATGAATCAACGTCTCTATGTGAGTGGAGATGTATCATTGAATTCCCGTTTATCAGTGCTAAGTGATGTATCATTCAATAGAAACTTCCAAGTATTGGGATCAACAATACAAAACGGAGATGTGTCCATGAATCAACGATTATTTGTAGGTGGAGATGCAGTTATAGTAGGTAGATTAAGTGTTAATAATTTTCAAGCAAATACAATTATAAATACATCAACCACAAATTATAATATGATTGTAAGTGAGGATTTGTCATTAAATGGAAGATTCTTTACAAGTAGTGACGTATCATTCAATGGAAATATGTATACACAAGGAAAAACTATTTTGAACGATGATGTATCAATGAATCAACGATTATTTATAGGTGGTGATGTATCGATGAATTCCCGTCTATCTATATTAAACGATGTTTCTATGAATCAACGACTCTATGTAAGTGGAGATGTATCCATGAATTCTCGCCTATCAGTACTAAGTGACGTATCATTCAATAGAAATTTCCAAGTATTGGGATCAACCATACAAAATGGTGATGTATCAATGAATCAACGATTATTTATAAGTGGCGATGTCTCAATGAATTCACGTCTATCCGTATTGAATGATGTATCCATGAACCAACGTCTCTATGTAAACGGAGATGTATCGTTGAATTCTCGCCTATCAGTACTAAGTGACGTATCATTCAATAGAAATTTCCAAGTATTAGGAACAACCATACAAAACGGTGATGTCTCATTGAATCAACGATTATTTATAGGAGGTGATGTATCCATGAATTCCCGTCTATCTATATTAAATGATGTATCCATGAATCAACGTCTCTATGTAAGTGGAGATGTATCGTTGAATTCTCGTCTATCAGTATTAAGTGACGTATCATTAAATAGAAATTTCCAAGTATTGGGAACAACAATACAAAACGGTGATGTATCAATGAATCAACGTTTATTTATAGGCGGTGATGTATCGATGAATTCCCGTCTATCCATATTGAATGATGTCTCTATGAATCAACGACTCTATGTAAGTGGAGATGTATCATTGAATTCTCGTTTATCCGTATTGAGTGATGTATCATTCAATAGAAATTTCCAAGTATTAGGAACAACAATACAAAATGGTGATGTATCCATGAACCAAAGATTATTTATAGGCGGTGATGTAGCTATAGTAGGCAGATTAAGTGTTAATAATTTTCAAGCAAATACAATTATAAATACATCAACCACAAATTATAATATGATAGTTAGTGAGGATTTATCATTGAATGGAAGATTCTTTACAAGTAGTGACGTATCATTCAATGGAAATATGTATACACATGGATCATCTATACAAAATGGAGATGTATCTATAAATCAACGATTATTTGTAGGAGGCGATGTATCCATGAATCAACGATTATTTATAGGTGGTGATGTATCCATGAATTCCCGTCTATCTATATTAAATGATGTATCCATGAATCAACGTCTCTATGTAAGTGGAGATGTATCATTAAATTCTCGTCTATCTATTCTAAGTGACGTATCTTTGAATAGAAACTTTCAAGTATTAGGATCAACCATACAAAACGGAGATGTATCAATGAATCAACGATTATTTATCGGTGGCGATGTCTCCATGAATTCTCGTCTATCCATATTGAATGATGTATCCATGAATCAACGACTCTATGTAAACGGAGATGTATCATTGAATTCGCGTTTATCCGTATTAAGTGATGTATCATTAAATAGAAATTTCCAAGTATTAGGAACAACCATACAAAACGGTGATGTATCCATGAATCAACGATTATTTATAGGTGGTGATGTATCCATGAATTCCCGTCTATCCATATTAAATGATGTATCCATGAATCAACGACTCTATGTAAATGGAGATGTATCATTGAATTCTCGTTTATCTGTACTAAGTGATGTATCCTTGAATAGAAATCTCCAAGTATTGGGAATAACAATACAAAACGGTGATGTATCCATGAACCAAAGATTATTTATTGGTGGTGATGTCTCCATGAATTCCCGTCTATCTATATTAAATGACGTCTCTATGAATCAACGTCTCTATGTAAGTGGAGATGTATCATTGAATTCTCGTTTATCTGTATTAAGTGATGTATCATTAAATAGAAACTTCCAAGTATTGGGATCAACAATACAAAACGGAGATGTATCCATGAATCAACGATTATTTATAGGTGGTGATGTATCCATGAATTCCCGTCTATCCATATTAAATGATGTATCCATGAATCAACGACTCTATGTAAGTGGAGATGTATCGTTGAATTCTCGATTATCTGTATTAAGTGATGTATCTTTGAATAGAAATCTTGAAGTATTGGGATCAACAATACAAAATGGTGATGTATCCATGAATCAACGATTATTTATTGGTGGTGATGTCTCCATGAATTCCCGTCTATCCATATTAAATGATGTATCCATGAACCAACGACTCTATGTAAGTGGAGATGTATCGTTGAATTCTCGCTTATCTGTATTGAGTGATGTATCATTAAATAGAAATCTTCAAGTATTAGGAACAACAATACAAAACGGAGATGTATCCATGAATCAACGATTATTTATAGCTGGTGATGTCTCCATGAATTCCCGTCTATCCATATTAAATGATGTATCAATGAATCAACGACTCTATGTAAGTGGAGATGTATCGTTGAATTCTCGCTTATCTGTATTGAGTGATGTATCCTTGAATAGAAATTTCCAAGTATTAGGAACAACCATACAAAACGGTGATGTATCCATGAATCAACGATTATTTATAGGTGGTGATGTATCCATGAATTCCCGTCTATCCATATTGAATGATGTATCCATGAACCAACGTCTCTATGTAAGTGGAGATGTATCATTGAATTCTCGTTTATCCGTATTGAGCGATGTATCCTTAAATAGAAATCTTCAAGTATTAGGAACAACAGTACAAAACGGTGATGTATCCATGAATCAACGATTATTTGTAGGTGGAGATGCAGTTATAGTAGGTAGATTAAATGTAAATAACTTCCAAACAAATACAATTATAAATACTTCAACAACAAATTATAATATGATTGTTAGTGAGGATTTGTCATTAAATGGAAGATTCTTTACAAGTAGTGATGTATCATTCAATGGAAATATGTATACACAAGGAAAAACTATTTTAAATGATGATGTATCAATGAATCAACGATTATTTATAGGAGGTGATGTATCCATGAATTCCCGTCTATCTATATTAAATGATGTATCCATGAACCAACGTCTCTATGTAAGCGGAGATGTATCATTGAATTCTCGTCTATCTATTCTAAGTGACGTATCATTAAATAGAAACTTCCAAGTATTAGGAACAACAATACAAAACGGTGATGTATCAATGAATCAACGATTATTTATAGGAGGTGATGTATCCATGAATTCCCGTCTATCTATATTAAATGATGTATCCATGAACCAACGTCTCTATGTAAGCGGAGATGTATCATTGAATTCTCGTCTATCTATTCTAAGTGACGTATCATTAAATAGAAACTTCCAAGTATTAGGAACAACAATACAAAACGGTGATGTATCAATGAACCAAAGATTATTTATAGGCGGTGATGTCTCCATGAATTCCCGTCTATCCATATTAAATGATGTATCCATGAATCAACGACTCTATGTAAGCGGAGATGTATCATTTAATTCCCGTCTATCAGTACTAAGTGATGTATCTTTGAATAGAAATCTTGAAGTATTGGGATCAACAATACAAAATGGTGATGTATCCATGAATCAACGATTATTTATTGGTGGTGATGTATCCATGAATTCCCGTCTATCCATATTAAATGATGTATCAATGAATCAACGTCTCTATGTAAATGGAGATGTATCGTTGAATTCGCGTTTATCCGTATTGAGTGATGTATCATTAAATAGAAATCTCCAAGTATTGGGATCAACAATACAAAACGGAGATGTATCAATGAACCAAAGATTATTTATAGGCGGTGATGTCTCCATGAATTCCCGGCTATCCATATTAAATGATGTATCAATGAATCAACGTCTCTATGTAAGTGGAGATGTATCATTGAATTCCCGTTTATCAGTGCTAAGTGATGTATCACTCAATAGAAATCTACAAGTATTAGGATCAACCATACAAAACGGTGATGTATCCATGAATCAACGATTATTTATAGGTGGCGATGTCTCCATGAATTCCCGGCTATCCATATTAAATGATGTATCAATGAATCAACGACTCTATGTGAGTGGAGATGTATCATTGAATTCTCGTCTATCTATTCTAAGTGACGTATCATTAAATAGAAACTTCCAAGTATTAGGATCAACCATACAAAACGGAGATGTATCAATGAATCAACGATTATTTGTAGGAGGTGATGTAGCTATAGTAGGTAGATTAAGTGTTAACAATTTTCAAACAAATACAATTATAAATACTTCAACAACAAATTACAATATGATTGTTAGTGAAGATTTATCATTAAATGGAAGATTCTTTACGAGTAGTGATGTTTCATTCAATGGAAATATGTATACACAAGGAAAAACTATTTTGAACGATGATGTATCAATGAATCAACGATTATTTATAGGTGGCGATGTCTCAATGAATTCACGTCTATCCGTATTGAATGATGTATCCATGAATCAACGTCTCTATGTAAGTGGAGATGTATCGTTGAATTCTCGTTTATCTGTACTAAGTGATGTATCACTCAATAGAAATCTCCAAGTATTAGGAACAACCATACAAAATGGTGATGTATCCATGAACCAAAGATTATTTATAGGCGGTGATGTATCGATGAATTCCCGTCTATCAATATTGAATGATGTCTCTATGAATCAACGTCTCTATGTGAGTGGAGATGTATCATTGAATTCCCGTCTATCAGTATTAAGTGACGTATCATTAAATAGAAATTTCCAAGTATTGGGAACAACAGTACAAAACGGTGATGTATCAATGAATCAACGTTTATTTATAGGAGGTGATGTATCCATGAATTCCCGACTATCAATATTGAATGATGTATCCATGAATCAACGTCTCTATGTAAGTGGAGATGTATCATTGAATTCCCGCTTGTCCGTATTAAGTGATGTATCACTCAATAGAAATCTCCAAGTATTGGGATCAACCATACAAAACGGTGATGTATCCATGAATCAGCGATTATTTGTAGGCGGTGATGTAGCTATAGTAGGTAGATTAAGTGTTAACAACTTCCAAACAAATACAATCATAAATACTTCAACCACAAATTATAATATGATTATTAGTGAGGATTTATCATTGAATGGAAGATTCTTTACAAGTAGTGATGTATCATTTAATGGAAATATGTATACACATGGATCATCTATACAAAATGGAGATGTATCTATAAATCAACGATTATTTATTAGTGGAGATGTATCCATGAATCAACGACTCTATGTAAGCGGTGATGTATCATTTAATTCTCGTTTATCTATATCAAATGACGTCTCTATGAATCAACGACTCTATGTAAGCGGTGATGTATCATTTAATTCTCGTTTATCTGTACTAAGTGATGTATCTTTGAATAGAAACTTCCAAGTATTAGGAATAACCATACAAAACGGAGATGTATCCATGAATCAACGATTATTTATAGGTGGTGATGTATCATTGAATTCTCGTTTATCTATATCAAATGACGTCTCTATGAATCAACGACTCTATGTAAGCGGTGATGTATCATTTAATTCTCGTTTATCTGTACTAAGTGATGTATCTTTGAATAGAAACTTCCAAGTATTAGGAACAACAGTACAAAACGGTGATGTATCCATGAATCAACGACTCTATATAAGTGGAGATGTATCATTGAATTCTCGTCTATCAGTACTAAGTGATGTATCCTTGAATAGAAACTTCCAAGTATTGGGATCAACAGTACAAAACGGTGATGTATCAATGTATCAACGATTATTTGTATCTGGTGATGTATCCTTGAATTCCCGTCTATCAATATTAAATGATGTATCCATGAATCAAAGACTCTATGTAAGTGGAGATGTATCATTGAATTCTCGTTTATCAGTATTAAGCGATGTATCACTCAATAGAAATTTCCAAGTATTTGGAACAACAATACAAAATGGTGATGTATCCATGAATCAACGATTGTTTGTTGGTGGAGATGTTTCTATAGTAGGTAGATTAAATGTAAATAACTTCCAAACAAATACAATTATAAATACTTCAACTACAAATTATAATATGATAATTAGTGAGGATTTATCATTGAATGGAAGATTCTTTACAAGTAGTGATGTATCATTCAATGGAAACATGTATACACAAGGAAAAACTATTTTAAATGATGATGTATCAATGAATCAACGATTATTTATAGGTGGTGATGTATCCATGAATTCCCGTCTATCCATATTAAATGATGTATCCATGAACCAACGTCTCTATGTAAACGGAGATGTATCATTGAATTCTCGTTTATCTGTACTAAGTGATGTATCATTCAATAGAAATCTCCAAGTATTAGGAACCACAGTACAAAATGGCGATGTATCAATGAATCAACGATTATTTATAGGAGGCGATGTATCCATGAATTCCCGTCTATCCATATTAAATGATGTATCCATGAATCAACGACTCTATGTAAGTGGAGATGTATTATTGAATAGAAATTTCCAAGTATTAGGAACAACAATACAAAACGGTGATGTCTCAATGAATCAACGATTATTTATTGGTGGAGATGTATTCATGAATTCCCATCTATACATATTAAACGATGTATCAATTAATCAACGATTACTTGTTGGTGGAGATGTATCATTGAATTCACGTCTGTCAGTATTGAGTGATGTATCACTGAATAGAAATCTCCAAGTATTGGGATCAACCATACAAAACGGTGATGTATCCATGAATCAGCGATTATTTGTAGGCGGTGATGTAGCTATACTAGGTCGATTAAGTGTATGTAACTTCCAAACAAATACAATTGTAAATACATCAACAAATTACAATATGATCATTACTGAAGATTTATCATTGAATGGAAGATTTTTCACAAGTAGTGATGTATCATTTAATGGAAATATGTATATACAAGGATCATCTATACAAAATGGCGATGTATCATTGAATTCGCGATTATCAGTACTAAATGATGTATTATTGAATCAACGTCTCTATGTAACTGGAGATGTATCATTGAATTCGCGATTATCAGTTTTAAGTGATGTCTCCATGAATCAACGACTCTATGTAAGTGGAGATGTATCACTGAATTCGCGATTATCTGTACTAAGTGATGTATCTTTGAATAGAAATCTCCAAGTATTGGGAACAACAATACAAAATGGAGATGTATCAATGATTCAACGACTCTATGTAAGTGGCGATGTATCCTTGAATTCACGGCTATCTGTATTGAGCGATGTATCCTTGAACAGAAATCTCCATGTATTGGGAACAACAATACAAAACGGTGATGTATCAATGAATCAACGATTATTTGTAAGTGGAGATGTATCCATGAATCAACGACTCTATGTAAATGGAGATGTATCATTGAATTCTCGTGTATCTGTATTAAGTGATGTATCTTTGAATAGAAATCTCCAAGTATTGGGAACAACAATACAAAACGGAGATGTCTCAATGAATCAACGATTATTTGTAAGTGGAGATGTATCCATGAATCAACGACTCTATGTAAGTGGAGATATATCAATGAATTCTCGTCTATCAGTACTAAGTGATGTATCTTTGAATAGAAACCTTCAAGTATTCGGATCAACAATACAAAACGGTGATGTCTCAATGAATCAACGATTGTTTGTTGGTGGCGATGTATCATTGAATTCTCGTCTATCAATATTAAATGATGTATCTTTGAATAGAAATCTCCAAGTATTGGGATCAACAATACAAAACGGTGATGTCTCAATGAATCAACGATTATTTGTAAGCGGAGATGTATCCATGAATCAACGACTCTATGTAAGTGGAGATGTATCATTGAATTCTCGTCTATCAGTACTAAGCGATGTATCATTAAATAGAAACCTCCAAGTATTGGGATCAACTATACAAAACGGAGATGTCTCAATGAACCAACGATTATTTGTAGGAGGTGATGTATCAATTTTTGGTAGACTCAATGTCAATAATTATCAAACAAATACAATTATAAATACATTAACTACAAATTACAATATGATTATAAGTGAAGATCTATCATTGAATGGAAGATTTTTCACAAGTAACGATGTATCATTTAATGGAAGTATGTACACACGAGGAAAGGTTGTATTAGACGATGATGTAGTATTAAATCAACGTCTTTATATTTCAGGCGACTTATCTATGAACGGCAATATAAATATTGGAAAAAATATGGTTGTAAATGGTAGTTTCAGTGTTAATCAACTTGTTATAGTAAATGACAATTCAGTTGGAAATAGATTATTTGTAAGCAATGATGCAACTATTAATAGTAGATTATTTGTTTCAAAGGACGCAACTATTAATGGTGTAACTGTGGGTAAAGGAGGAAATAATATGTCTAATAATTTAGCAGTCGGTATTGAAGCATTATATAGTAATTTTTCTGGTTCTTCAAACATTGCATTTGGTAATTCATCTTTATATAATAATAACTCAGGTTCTTCAAATCAATCGTTTGGTAATTCAGCATTATATTATAATAATTCAGGTTCTCGTAATAATGCATTTGGTGAAAAAGTATTGTTCAATAATTCATCTGGAAACAATAATACTGCAATTGGTAATAATAGTCTTTATTACAATGAAATTGGTGGATCCAATGTAGCTATTGGATATAATTCTGGATATAATAATATTAATGGATCTTATCTTACATTTATAGGAGCAAATACAAATGTTGATAGTGATAATATTAATTATCGTTATTCAACTGCTATCGGATATAATGCAATAATAACTGGTCCAAATCAAGTTGTATTAGGAAGAATTACTGAGAAAACTGTAATATCAGGTGATGCATCATTGAATCAACGATTATCCGTATTAAGTGACGTATCATTGAATAGAAATCTTCAAGTATTGGGAACAACAATACAAAACGGTGATGTATCCATGAATCAACGATTATTTGTATCTGGCGATGTATCCTTGAATTCCCGGCTATCCATATTGAATGATGTCTCCATGAATCAAAGACTCTATGTAAGTGGAGATGTTTGCATGAATTCTCGTCTATCCGTATTAAGTGACGTATCATTGAATAGAAATCTTCAAGTATTTGGAACAACAATACAAAACGGTGATGTATCCATGAATCAACGATTATTTATAGGTGGCGATGTATCCTTGAATTCCCGGCTATCCATATTAAGTGATGTATCATTGAATAGAAATCTTCAAGTATTAGGAACAACAATACAAAATGGTGATGTATCCATGAATCAACGATTATTTATAGGTGGCGATGTTTCCATGAATTCCAAACTATCTGTTCTAAGTGATGTTTCTTTGAATAGAAACCTCCAAGTATTGGGATCAACAATACAAAACGGTGATGTATCCATGAATCAACGATTATTTGTTGGTGGAGATGTTTCTATAGTAGGTAGATTAAGTGTTAACAATTATCAAACAAATACAATTATAAATACATTAACTACAAATTACAATATGATTATAAGTGAAGATCTATCATTGAATGGAAGATTCTTCACAAGTAACGATGTATCATTTAATCGAAATATGTATACACAAGGAAAATCTATTTTGAATGATGATGTATCCATGAATCAACGATTATTTATAAACGGTGATGTATCAATGAATCAACACCTCTTTGTAAGTGGTGATTTATCATTGAATTCACGTCTATCAGTACTAAGCGATGTATCCTTGAATAGAAATCTCCAAGTATTGGGAACAACAATACAAAACGGTGATGTATCAATGAACCAACGACTCTATGTAAATGGCGATTTATCATTGAATTCACGTCTATCAGTACTAAGCGATGTATCCTTGAATAGAAATCTCCAAGTATTGGGAACAACAATACAAAACGGTGATGTATCAATGAACCAACGACTCTATGTAAATGGCGATTTATCATTGAATTCACGTCTATCTGTACTAAGCGATGTATCCTTGAATAGAAATCTCCAAGTATTAGGAACAACAATACAAAACGGTGATGTATCAATGAACCAACGATTATTTATAAACGATGATGTATCCATGAATCAACATCTCTATGTAAGTGGAGATGTATCATTGAATTCACGTCTATCAGTACTAAGCGATGTATCCTTAAATAGAAACCTTCAAGTATTGGGATCAACAGTACAAAACGGCGATGTAACAATGAACCAACGATTATTTGTAAATGGAGATGTATCATTGAATTCACGTCTATCAGTACTAAGTGATGTATCCTTGAATAGAAATCTCCAAGTATTGGGATCAACAGTACAAACCGGTGATATATCAATGAACCAACGATTATTTATAAACGGTGATGTATCCATGAATCAACATCTCTATGTAAGTGGAGATGTATCATTGAATTCACGTCTATCAGTACTAAGCGATGTATCCTTGAATAGAAATCTCCAAGTATTGGGATCAACAGTACAAAACGGTGATGTATCAATGAACCAACGATTATTTGTAAATGGAGATGTATCCATGAATCAACGATTACTTGTAAGTGGAGATGTATCATTGAATTCACGTCTATCAGTACTAAGCGATGTATCCTTAAATAGAAACCTCCAAGTATTGGGATCAACAGTACAAAACGGTGATGTATCAATGAACCAACGATTATTTGTAAATGGAGATGTATCCATGAATCAACGATTACTTGTAAATGGAGATGTATCATTGAATTCACGTCTATCAGTACTAAGCGATGTATCCTTAAATAGAAACCTTCAAGTATTAGGATCAACAGTACAAAACGGCGATGTATCAATGAATCAACGATTATTTGTAGGAGGCGATGTAGCTATAATAGGTAGATTAAGTGTTAACAATTTTCAAACAAATACAATTATAAATACACTAACTACAAATTACAATATGATTATAAGTGAAGATTTATCATTGAATGGAAGATTCTTTACAAGTAACGATGTGTCATTCAATGGAAATATGTATACACAAGGAAAATCTATTTTGAACGATGACGTTTCCGTAAATTCCAAACTATCTGTTCTAAGTGATGTATCATTGAATAATAATTTGGAAGTCGCAGGATCATCCATACAACATGGCGATGTTTCCATGAATTCCAAACTATCTGTTCTAAGTGATGTATCATTGAATAATAATTTGGAAGTCGCAGGATCATCCATACAACATGGCGATGTTTCCATGAATTCCAAACTATCTGTTCTAAGTGATGTATCATTGAATAGCAAATTGGAAGTCTTGGCATCATCAATACAACATGGCGATGTTTCCATGAATTCCAAACTATCTGTTCTAAGGGATGTATCATTGAATAGCAAATTGGAAGTCGCAGGATCATCCATACAACATGGCGATGTTTCCATGAATTCCAAACTATCTGTTCTAAGTGATGTATCATTGAATAGTAATTTGGGAGTCGCAGGATCATCCATACAACATGGCGATGTTTCCATGAATTCCAAACTATCTGTTCTAAGTGATGTATCATTGAATAGTAATTTGGAAGTCGCAGGATCATCCATACAATATGGCGATGTTTCCATGAATTCCAAACTATCTGTTCTAAGTGATGTATCATTGAATAGTAATTTGGAAGTCGCAGGATCATCCATACAACATGGCGATGTTTCCATGAATTCCAAACTATCTGTTCTAAGTGATGTATCATTGAATAGTAATTTGGAAGTCGCAGGATCATCAATACAACATGGTATTGTTGCCATGGATTCCACATTATTAGTAGGTGGTGATGTTTCCATGAATTCACGTTTGTCAGTAGCAAATGATGTATCATTAAATGGAAATGTTCAAATACAAAATTTATATATTCAAAATAGTTTGACATTTGGATCTGTTCCAGTAACAAAGTTTTATAATTGGACAGGTAGTTATAATTTAACTAGAGGGGTATCTGAATCAACTACAATAAGTTTATTATTTACTAATCCATTTTACACAAAAATACATATGTTTAGTTATACAAATACGAATCCGGCAAATTCAGCTAGTCAAATTATAGAATTCCAAGGAGGTTATTTAAATAATGCAACCCTAACTCAAAATCCTAATAATATTATTCAACTCAATAGATATCATACAAATAATGATAATTATAATTACACTTGGAATAATCCAGTTACAGATAAATCCAATATACAATTTACAATAACTTCTCAAAACAATAATACAGACGATGTAATTTATTTTGTTTTAAGAGTAGAAGTAATACAAACAAATAATTCCATTTCATATCCTCCATATTTAAATAGTATCACTATAACAGACTCTAGTAATAATAATGTTACTACAAATTATGATCAAATAACCAGACTAGTAAATTTTTAATATTTCAATTTATTCACAATTAAAAACCTGTAAAAAAATATAAACAAAAAAATATAATAAAAAATATAATAAAAATAATAATATTTTTATTATATAATAAGGTCTATAATAATTGAATAAAAATTATTATTAGTATATATATATATATATATATATATTCTTCATATTTGTAAGCAAATAATAAAATATTTATATATTATGTTATAATATAATATACAAATGAATGTTATAAATAATAATGATACTTTGAATTGTAACAGATTAATAGTTACACAAAATGCAAATATTTACGGAGATGTCTCATTGAATGGTCGTATGCGTGTGTCAAATGACGTTTCATTTAATGATAACGTGCAAATATTTAGAAAAACATTACAAGAAGGTGACGTATCAATGAATTCGCGTTTATCAGTACTAAGTGACGTATCATTAA
>Ga0214921_10001127_pt1 | contig 46387 bp, 42 predicted proteins | sample LL1505_MetaG_FD_177992 | JGI IMG/M metagenome (GOLD analysis project Ga0214921, IMG submission 177992) | Freshwater microbial communities from Lake Lanier, Atlanta, Georgia, United States - LL-1505 | ecosystem: Environmental > Aquatic > Freshwater > Lake | place: USA: Georgia | collected... | reverse complement strand
CTATAGAAATAGAGGGTGCAGTGGGTGTGCTCCAGTAGTTGCTACCTTCATTTACTCCAAAGGTAATAGTTGCATTACTTCCAACATACACATTATGGTAAAGCGTTCCACCCATTAATAAATCAAATGGTAGATTCATCCGAACACCAGCATCATCTACTCCAGCCAAAACATTTGTACTTGTTCCAATAGTGGCTTGTAAATTATTAACTGCTGTTTGAGCATTATCAATTGCAATGTTGGCTTGAGTTAATTCGGTTTGAGCAGTTGCTTGTGCTGTTACTGCTGCAGTTTTTGCTGCGGTAGCCTGAGATATTTGAACTTGTGCTGTTGAAGTATCAATATTATTTATAGAGGTTTGTGCCGTAATAATAGTATTTTTAGCATCTTGAACTACCTGCGAACTTTGATCTATTGGTGTAGCAGATAAGTCTATAGAACTAATTGTGGCTGTCGCTGTGTCTACTAAGGCTATATTTGATTGTGCTACTGCTATTGTGGCTGTTACTGTATCTACTGCTGCTTGAGCCTCTACCCTTTCAACAACTGCTACTGCAATGGTGGCTGTGGCACTATCAGTGGCTGTAATAGCCTGTTGAACCTCTGTAGTGGCTGTTGCAAGGGCTGTATTGACTGCTTGTTGAGCAGGACTAACTATTACTTGTTCTTGATTATCATCAGCATAGGCACTGTTTGGCGTCATGATACCAAAAATAGTCAAACATAATCCCACCCCAAAGGCTAATACTAGTCTTCGTTTAAGATTAGTCAATTGAGTGGTGGTCTCCTATGTGTAATTATATTAGCAATTATACCATTTTTATTCAATAAAAAAGAGGGTAGAAATTAATCTACCCTCAATTTTTATAAGGAGTTGTTAAGCCTTAACCTTTTTCTGAATCTTTAATACAAGATTAGTCAAGGTTGTGATTAATGTCTTAAGTTGTGCAACGGTTACAGTTAATGCAGCCACAGCAGCAAGTGCTTGTGATGCTGAATCAGTTACTGTTGCAGATGCTGACACCTTTACTTGACCTGCTGCTGGTAAATCAGTTCCACCAGTTGCGCTGATAGTAACTGCTCCTGCAGATAATGGCATATAAACTTTGTAAGTTTTTACACCATTTGCGTCAGTTGTAATAGATGTTGCAGTAATGGTATCGCTTGATCCACCAAAGGAATAACTTGTAGTAATTCCTGTAGAAGCAAGTAGGCTAGCATATGTCTTTCCAGACAATACTGCACCTGTTGCATCAACTGGTGAAAGAGTAATTGTGGCTTGCTCTCCTGCTACATAGTTTGCTTTATCAAAAGCCAACTTAATAGAAGCAACGGCAGCCTCTACACGCACAGTAACTGTGTCTGCAGAGATTGTTCCACTTTTTACTACTACACCTGCTGAACCAGTCTTAACACCAGCCAAAGAAAACAACGCTGCACCATTAGAGATAGAAGCAGTTGTTGCTGAGTTGCTGATTACTGTAATATCATTTGAAGTAACTGTTAGTGTTCCTGCTCCTACAACTACGCCAGCAGCATCATATGCTACGGCAGAAATTGCGTCTGCGTTAGAACCTACAGCAATTGCTGGCTTCTTTACAGTTGTAACAATTTTGGCAATGTCACCATAAAATGTTACTTTCTCTGTTGCTAACAATGCTCCAGATTGTGAAGTAAGAGTAATTGTTCCTACGCCAGATGTTCCATCAGAGAATACTCCAATGTAGTTTCCTGCAGGTACAACTAATGATCTACCAAGACCGTTAATTGTTGTATGGTTTGTACCATACCCTAACATACCCGCTCCTGAAATTGTTGCTGTAACAGATTCTGAAGCAGAAGCATTAACAGCATTCTTTTGAGTTAAAACAATAATTGCTGCTGCATCAGATGAGACTGTTTTTGAAGCATATACAGTAGCATCTGTTGTTGCTGAAATTGTTTCTCCAGTATTAATAAAAGATGTTGTATAAGCAGTTGATGCCTTAAGGTCTGGAGCGGTAACAGTAACTGTCCATGTAATGGCAGCAGATGTAACTGAACCAGATGCGCTAGTCAATGTAGGAATAAATCTAACTACATATGATCCAGCGACGGTAGGCACATAAAATGATGATGTCAACTTTGCAGTAACATAACCAGAAGTATTAGTTGCTGGAGATACTGCTGCTGTTTTTGTGTCTGCTGATAGTGCCACTGTTGCGCTAGATGTTTCTGTAACGGCAAACTGTGGAACGCTAGCAGTAGATGGGGCAGATAGTACTGCAGATATTACCGAAACGGTATCTCCAATACTTGTTCCCAAAAATGATACTGATACTACTGCAGTTGCAGTCTCACCAAGATTAATCGTATCTGCTACGGCATCAATGGTGACAACGTCAGCATATACTGTAGCATGTGTCGGAAGTGCCGACATCACGCCAAGTGTCAAGGCTGCAGCCAAGACTGTGGCAAGTTTCTTAAATGAATTCATTATTCTCCTTGTTAGTTTATATTAAGTTTAAGTTATCCAGAAAATCCTTAACATCGTTAGGCATTTCCCGATTATCTAATTCTACCATACGTTGTTGTTTCTCTGCAAGTCGAGTTGCAGAACTCCAAGTATGGACCTCAATTTCTGTATTATTATTTTTTGGGGTATGAGATATTGCCCCAAATACCGCTCCACAGACCGCATCCGCTAAGTCCTTGGATTTTTTACGAGGGTGATCTACTCTGTTGCCCTTCATAATTTTTAATTCTGACATTTCTTCTAACAATAATGGAATCATAGGAATTGCTACTCGTTCTTCATAAATCATCATTGCTAAATCTTCGTAGTGTTTTTTGGCAACCGAAACAGTTTCTGTTCTAATACCAACAGCCTGTAACTCATTTTGAATATCAAAAGATTGCCAACGGTCAAAAGAAACCATTCCAAGATTAAAACCTTCTCTACGTAAATTAACTATCCATTGTTTTACTTCAGATAAGTTAACTGGACCTTCTGCTTTTGGTTCCCACCACACAACAGCATCGACAACAACTATAGGGGCTACTTGTTCATAGTCTTTAATAACTTGAATGTTAACCCATTTGTCGACATGTGCAATAGCAACAGCACACTTGTCATGTTTTTGTGCAAGGTCGGCATGTACATAATATATTTTTTCTGGATCTGGTTTAAATGTTTCTTCAAACCTTTTAAATAAATCTATTGGGTTTCTTGTATTCATACATTTTTCTAACTTTTCTTTTTGTTTAAAGAAGGCATCTGAGGCAAATGTTGGAACACATGCAAAGCGCATCATGGCATCACCAAGGTCTGTATAGAATGCTAGTTTAAAATCATCTATCTTTCTTGTTGGGTTTACTTCCCATGTAGGTCTTTTTAATGCCAATACCCTTGGAATTTTGTAAGAAATAATTTGATCCTCATCCCAGTTAATTTCAAATTGATTTCCTGGATCACTATGCGGTAAATCTTCATTCATAATAAAGGTATGTTTCTTTTCAATAGTTTCTTTTTCCATAATAACATCATCATATCTTTTTGAAATAAAGTCTCCTTGATAACGAGGAAACGAAAGAAGAACTACTTTACCAAGATCTGGAAAACGTGAATCTACAGAGCCACGAAATGCTTTATAAATATTTTCTGCAGTCTTGCCTTGCTCATTACCAGTTCCAACTTCAGAAACAAATCCAGAAATTTCATCAAGTACTGCAAGAAGTAAATTTAAACCTTCGTGTGACTCTCTTTCTGAATGTCCAGAGTACACAGTAATTGATTTATTAAACTCTACGCTATCTGCCTTTGCATAATATTTACCTGCAAACCACGGAGACTTTTCAATCTTAGTCTTAAATCCTTTAAAAAAAACGTTCTTTGCTTGTTGAGCATTAATAGCAACGTTAATTAAATCTATTGCATCTCCACTTGGTTTTCCGAAATATCTTGCAGGATCTTTAAGACATAATAATTTATAGACAATATAAGCACAGGCAACAGTAGAGGTAAAATCTTTACCGCTACCCTTGCCAAGTTGTAGGATGATTTCATTTTTTGTGTATTTCTCATAGTACCTTGCTCCTTCTGCTCCGCCATAGAGTTCTTGTAAATCTTCTTTTTTGTATATTTGACTCATTGCTTCTACTATGTCATATTGAACGTCTGACAAGGTTGGTTGTCCAAGATAATCAGATGACTCAACAAATGTTTTAACATCTACTGGTTTTTCATCAAACTGATTCTCTTTTAGTACATCTAAAAAATCATTAAACATCTTGGACAATCGTAATGACTTCGCCTTCTTTTGCAATTTGTGAAAGTCTGTGCATAATTAAATCACGAACTTCTGGATGCGTGGAGGCAATCTCTCTAAGTATTTCAACAAGGACTTCTTGTCGTTTTTCAATTTGAACCATCTCTTCGGCAAGTTCTTTATTTTCTAACAAACCAGCCTTTTGAAGCATTTCAATTCTAGATTTTTCAATATCCATAACAAGTTTAATAGCCTGAGTTTTTGCAGTAAGATTATTTGTCATACTTGATTCATCAATAACTTCGTAAGCCTTTGTAATAAGTTTGCTATAGTGTGTGTCTGCTCCAGCAAGGGCTTCTTTAGCCCGTGCACGAATTGCATCATTAGCAGATGCCATAACTTTCCACTCATTAATTAATGCAACAACACGAGTCCTAGGCATGTCTAGTTCTTTAGATATTTTTGTTGGGTCTTGACCCTTTAAATATTCTGTAACTACTTTGTTTACTTCATCTAAATGTTGAACTAATTCTATTTCAGTTGACATGGTATTTTCCTTCTAAACGATTAATCTCATCTTTAATATAAAAAATTGCTTTTTCTAAATCTTGGATTGTTTTTTGTTCATCTTTAAGTCCTGCTCTCCACAAATACTTAAAGGCATTTCCAATATTAAAATTGCGATGACGTGTAATTTGTATACACTCAACTCCACTAGGATCAGTCGTGTAGTGTAAGGGATGGTTGACTTGATCAACCGTAATGTTTAAATTATTACTCATCGCTTTGATTTCCTTAATCCAAATTTTGCAAGGTATACATAGATTGTTTCTATGCTTGCCCCGCACTCTTTGGCAATATCTTGTGGAGATTTTTTATCTATAAGATATCTCTTACGAAGCCAAACCTCGCTTGTATACAGTTTACCAGTCATAGGATTATTTGTCAACCTCAGTCTCATTAATATCATAATTATAGGCATTTGAATCTTCTAAGACCCACTTATCATAACTTTCAACATCCCACTTATTGGTATTGATTAGTCTTTGTATTACAAGGTCTTTTTTTGTTACAAAGGATGGTTCTTTTAACCTTACCCGATTATTTGGCTGAATAGCAAAATTGCCGTCATCTCTTTCAATAACATGACCACACTTGTGTTGTCCTGGACTTTCTGAATACCCATCATCTAATATATTGCTTTCTGGATTATGCCAGTCTAATGTAAATAAATATTTTCCAGGTACATTATTTTTATTTCTATCTAAATAAGACATTTTCATATTACTTAAATTTTCAAATTTAGTTACAGAAATATGTGGACTAAAAGAATTCCATAACACTAAATTATATATCGGTTCTTCTGGTACATCTGGTTTAGTACAAAAAGCATTAATTGGCATTCTCCACCAAATTCCACCATCTTCCATTAAAAAATGAAATAGTGGACTTCTACTTTTAATACTTGAAACACCAAAAATAACACATGGAAAATACTGATCATGACTGTCTAGTTGATCTCTTAAAAAATTTCCACGGACATAGCACTCTATTGGCGGTATGTTTGCATTTAACTCTGGCATTATTCCATTACTCCTATTGCTTTATTCCAATTATTAATAGCCCAGTGACCGATACCACAAGCGTCAGCAACGTCATTATCGTTAATGCTTTTATCATAGTTGATTTCAATTAATTTCATTGTCCTTTCTTTTCTTATTTGCCTTTCAAATGTTTTATACCAAGATATTGATTTTCCAGGATTCATAAGTCTAATCTCTAGTTGTTCTTCTTTGTTTAATTTTTTATTTCCTAAATAGTTTTGCCAAGTAATTGGGGCTACGGTTCCTATTTGTTTTGTTCCAGTTAAACCTGCAGCGCCAAGTAGTGCACCTTGAACTAATGCAAGATCTGCAGCAGTCTTGGGACTATTCATAAAAACTGTGTGCTCAATTATTATTGCCTCAAATCCACCAGAGTATTCAAAAAATGCTTTTGTTTTAGCACAGGCGTCCATTACTTTTTCATAATTAGTATTACCTTCAAATTTTATTTTTCCAATAGTTCCAAGTTTTTTATTTTCAAATAATGCAAAAGCAAGACTGTTAGTACTAGCATCAATGGCACATATCTTGTTTGGTTCCACTACTGCACCCCATTTAGTCTTGTTCATAATCAAAAAATCCTTTTATTTGTTTTAACATTTTGTCAACATTTTTTTTACTTACATTACAATTTGAACAAAATCCAGAGTCATTATAAATTGACAAGTCTACGTTACAACCACCAAGGCATCTTCTTACCTTGCCAATTCTTTTTTGTCTACGAGTTATGTGGTAACGTTGCACAATTTTATCTTTTGTTGCAATGTCTCTACACTCAATCCCGCAGTAAATTTGATAACTTACCTTGGGATTAAATGCCTTATCACATCGATCACATAGTTTCACTTAATTCCTCAAGAGGTTTAATTTTTAAAACCCCTACTTCTGCCTCTGCACAGGCTTTTTGGATAGGACAAACCTTACAGATTTTTGAGTTTGCTCTATATGTTTTTACTGGAATATCTCTATCTGTCCAAGCCTTGCGAACTTGTTTCATCCAGTCAAAAGCGTAATTAACCCAGTTACGATATTCATCATTTACTAATACTGGCAAAGTTAATAATTCATGATTGTTTTTATTTTCATAAATTAAAACACCTTTATCTTTTTTTAATACCTTCATATACATTAGTAATTGCATAAGGTGTTTGCCTTTTGCTTTTCTATTTGCTTTTTTATATTCAAATCCATCGTTTGGCATTGTCTTAATTTCACCAAGAATTGATTCACCTTTATAGTCAAGCATTACATCTCCATAGCCAAAGATAGGAGGATCGTCTACCTTAACTGTAAACTCTAATGCTGGATGTTTTTGTTTGCCATACTTACGCTCTGTTTCAAACTCCATATCTTTATCTAAGATATCTGCTTTAATCATTGCATCTTGAATTCGATCATGGCTTAAAGAACCACTTGTCCTATTTGCTACACCATATGGGTCAGCATTATCATAAAACACTGCGCCATCAAAAGCAAGATACCAAAACCTTGCACACTCTCCAGCACCATAAGTAAGTGTTGATGGAGAAAAAGAATATTTCTTAGTAAACTTTGGTTTAATATCTGCTACATATCCTTGTTGAATAGCATCTACTAATCCTTCTGTATACCCAGTGTCTTCATTATGCTTTGGTTCATCTGTTCTAATCATAATCTGTTTTAGTAAGTTTTTACTCATGTTTTATCCCTTGTTTATATAAGTATACCAGGTTAGCGTATTATGTATTTAAGTGCTGACACTAAGTTGTTAATTGATTCTGCTGCCGTGAAATATATGTTTTTCTTTGCCCTATCGCTTTTATCTACATTAGCCATCCAGGTTGCCTTGAATGACATCTTTGCTGCAATTGCCTGAAGTCTTACAATTTCAACAGTAACAACATTAAATGGAACATCTGGTTTAATGATTAATTTAGCAATCATTGTTAAGGCGGTTGTTAACTCTTCGTCATTCATATAGTCAGCAATCTCAGTCAAACCATTGACCATATCTATAGTTGTTCCTGTTTGTTTAACTTGCTCTATCATTTTATTTACCCTCCGTTAGTTGTTCTAAAAGATCCATTTCAATTATAGCAAGCCTTACCTTTGTATTACCTTCTCCAAGTATTACAACAATTGCTGGAGATTTATCAATCCCCGACTTTATTGAATCAGTAACAGCCTTAGCCCATACATCTTTATTTAATGTAAAAGATTTTCCAACTTCTTTAAAATCAATTATAAAGTTTCTCCAAGTTGCATCGCCTTTTTTATTATTGCGACCAGAGTTTTTATGTTGTTTAGCCCCAATTCTTTTAGACTCGCTTCTTTCACTCATTAACAAAGTCTTTCTTTTTTCTTTTTGGTGGGATTAACCCAACCTTAGATATATGTTTTTTAGAACACATCCAAGTTGCCTCACCAGTTTCTCTCCAATACCTTAAAGAACTAACTTCTTCTTGACAAGTTTTGCATGGAAACTTGCCTGGATATATTGTAAAATTATTAGACATTACTTAATTTAGTCCTTAACTGTTGTTGTAAGTCTAGATCTTCTTTTATTCTATTAATGATTCCTTCTCTTCCTTGTACCTTTGTACCGTCATCTAATTGATACCAGGCTCCAGTTCTATTTAATAGACCAACTGACTCAGCCGTATCAACAAGATCACCAATAGCGTCAATGCCAATGTTATCTCCACGGAAATAGAAATCGTATTCCCCAGATTGGAATCCAGGAGACGTTTTAGAAAATTGTAACTCCCAACGAATCTTTCTACCAATCTTTTCTTCAATGAGTTTATCGCCAACTTTAATCTTACCTTTGATAGCCTGATTGTCGGACTCAGAGGAAAATAACTTGATAACACAAGATGAATAGAATTTAGTAGCCTGCCCACCAGAAGGCTGCTGGCTAGTATACATAGCACTAATATTGTTACGGCTCTGACTAATAAGAACCAAAAGAGTTGGCTTAACTTTATTATTTGCATAATTAAGCATTTTCCAAGCGTTACTAAAATCACGAGACTCCGCTCCAATTTGTTTTGTATTTTCTAAAGCCTTCATTTCATCTGTATCTTTTTCAAAATATATAGCAGGAAGCATAGAAGTAATAGAGTCAATGACAATTAAATCCACTCCAGCATTTATAAGTCCAACACCAACATCTACCATATCGCTAATAGTTCTTGCTTGAGAGTAAATTAATTTTGTTGGATCAACTCCTAATTTTTTTGCCCAATCTTCAGAGTATGACATTTCAGAATCAATCCATGCACAAACCTTGCCTTCTGCTTGCGCTAAAGCAATCATCTGTAAACACATAGATGACTTAGCCGATGACTTACTTCCCCATACCAGCACTTGTCTACCGTATGGTAATCCACCGCCTAGGGCACGGTTTAATCCAAAACTTGGTGTTGGCTGATACTCAAAACTAATACCTTCGCCAGTTCCAAGTCGTTTTCTAAGTCTTGGATCTAGTTGAGATAATACATCTTCTACACTAACTGACATTTACATCCTCCATTATAACGGTTCCATCTTTGGTTTTACCAAAACTAAATTTATACGATTTACCTTCTTCAATATGCATATATGCTTTAGGAAATGCAGTAGGGAATACTGTAACAGAATGTAAATCTCTAGCCGTATCTGCTAAAGTTAAAGAAGCCATTTTCTTTCCAGCCTTTGTAATTCTTGGTTTAAAAGAAACTACAAACATTTCTTCTTCACTATATGGTAATTGTTTGTAACCTAAAAACTTAACAAGTGCATTTGAAGATTCTTTTATTTCATCAACAGGAATTGCAGAGACAATCCGATTATCATTAGCAAGAACCAAGTAAGTACGACCCGTCTCAATAGTTGTTCCTTCTTCATCAAATATACCAACACTCCCAGTTTTGTCAAGAATTTCAACTCGTGACCATCCCTTTCCTCGTTTAATTGCTTTAACCATACCCATTAAAATGTATGATCCTTTTTCTTCAAATGAATCAACGTCTTGAATAAATGCATAATAGTGTGAAGGAATTGTTATGTTAAACTCTGGTAGATTTAAGTATTCATAAATATTTTCTTTAATCTCACTATCGTTTCTTTCATTATCAGCAAAGGTTGCTGCACCAATAAGCCTAAGAGCGTTAAGCGCTCTACTGTTTACGCCATTACCTTTTGTAAAGGTAAACTCTTCAAGTTCTTTGTATGTTTTAAATGGACGAGCAGCAATATATTTTTCAGCAATGTTATTAGAAATAAACTTAATTCCTGTTAGCCCAAACCTTATACCTTTACCTTCAATTTTAAAATCAAGGTCTGAATCATTTATATGAGGTAGTTTAACTGATATGCCCATACGCTTTGCTTCAATTAGATATTCTGTTCTACCGTCTTTATCCTTCTCATTTTTAAGAAGGGCAAACATAAACTCAAGTGGGTAATAGTATTTTAACCACGCCGTCCAATACGAGAGCGTAGAATAAGCAACCGCATGACTCTTGTTGAACGAATATCCCGCATGCGCTTCAAAGTCATGCCATAAATCACGAGCCTGATTGGGAGCAATATAGGCAGAAGCACCAGTAATAAACTGTTCTTTATAAATATCGAACTCTTTCGCATCTTTCTTCTTTCCAATAATTTTACGTACCTTGTCAGCATCAGACATTGACATTCCACCTAAGTGAACACAAGCCTGCATAACCTGTTCTTGATACAGGATACACCCATATGTATCATCTGTAAATTCTTTCATAATTTGGTGGGTATAAGAAACATTCTGCTTTCCATGCTTACGAGCAATATAGTCTTTACCAATAGTATTCATAGCGCCTGGACGAACTAAAGCATTTGATGCTGCTAACTCATTAAAGTTCTTTACTCCCATTTTTACTAGGAGGTTTGTATATGGTGTTGCTTCACACTGGAATACTCCTTTTGTATACCCGTCTGAAAGCATCTCATATACTTTGGGATCTGCCATATCAATTGATAAAAGATCGATGTCTTTGTAGTGATTTTGTTTAATCATATCAATAGCATCTTTTACTACGCTTAAAGTTTTAAGACCTAATGCGTCAATTTTAATAAGACCAATCTTTTCAGCCTCTTCCATATCAACACCAACCACAGGAATGCGATCATCGGATCCAGGAGAAGAGCGAGTTTCCAATGGCGCATACCTAAATATTGGATCCTTACTAGTAACCACACCAGCAGCATGAATGCCAGTACCTCTAATACGACCACGTAATTGTTCTCCATAAATCTCCACCTCTGGATATTTTTCTCTAAACCACAGTGTAGTTTTAGAGGTACAATATTCATCCCAAGTATCGACTAACTTTAATACTTTGTTAACATCTGTTAATGGTATATCTAAAACTCGTGCAACATCTCTTACAACACCTTTATCTTTAAACTCAAGGAATGTAGCAATAGATGCTACGTGTCTATACTGTCTAACTAAATAATCTTTTACTTCATCACGACGAGTATCTTGAATGTCCGTATCAATATCAGGAAAGTCGTTACGTTCTGGATTAATAAAACGGAAAAACAAAAGACCATGTTCTATTGGATCAATTGTTGTAATACCAAGTAAATAACAAACTAAAGAACCAGCAGATGATCCACGACCTGGACCAACTAAAACACCTTCTTTTTTAGCCCAATTAATCATATTGCTTACTACAAGAAAATATGGTGCAAATTTTTTATTACGAATAATTTCTAACTCTTCGTCAAGTCTTTGTTCATAAATATCATTTCCAAGCCAGTTGTCGGTAAGCCGATATTTTTCAAGTCCTGCAAACGCTAAGTTTGCTAACTCTTGATCTGGGTTTTTATATTGAACTGGTAAAAGATTTAGCCCATCTTTAATGTCATAGTCTTCTACTGTATCTGCTAAAAGTGTTGTGTTTGAGTATATGTCTGGTCGATCAATACCCTGCAGTTCCATTGCTGCCTTAATTTCTTCATAAGATAATAGATGGATATCAAATTTATTAAATGTTATTTGGCGGTCTTCTCCGTATAAATAGTCAAGTCTTTCCATCATATCTGTTTTCTTTTTAGACTTTTCGTATGTTGCTTCTTTGTTTATTTTTCCATGTGTATTTAAAATTAACTTAAATTCTTGTATTTCTTTTTGCAATGTATCTGAATGATGACAGTCTGGTGTAACAACAACCTTTATATCAAACTCATCAGCAAGTTCAATAAGATATTTATTTATTTCTGGTGTGTTGTGTGGCATAACCTCAATATAGTAATCGCTACCAAAGTTATCTTTAAACCAGTTAATGTTCTTTTTAGCAATTGCAAACTCTTGCTCTTCTAGTGCTTTAACAATAACGCTACTAGGACAAGCAGAGGTTACAATAATTCCTTCTTTATACTTTTTAAGAATCTCAAAGTCAAACCTTGGTTTCTTAAAAAACCCATCTGTCCATGCAATTTCACTAATCTTGTTAAGGTTTTCCAAACCTTTTTGGTTCTTGGCTAGAAGGACAATGTGATTATAGACAAGATCTTGTTGACCTTCTCTTTCAGACTTATCTCTTTTATCTGATATGTCTGCACACATATATCCTTCTAAACCAAGAATTGGCTTAATACCCTTTTCTTTTGCAGCACGATACAACTCTCTGTGACCAGAGAGCGTACCATGATCTGTAATTGCAAGAGCGTTCATACCCAACTTGCTAGCACGGTCTACATACTCTTGTGGAGTTGCTATGCCGTCAAATAGGGAGTAGTGAGTATGAACATGTAAGCCTACATAGTTCATCTATTACCAGTCTACGTTGGTAGCAGATGAAGTTGTTGGACCGTCAAAGCCTAAGTAGAATGCTTCTTGTTCAGCATAAGGAATTTTCTTTAATGCTAACTCAAGAGGATAAGGCTTAAATGCTGACCAGTCAAATGGTTCTGTATCTGGTGCACCTGGAATGGTTGTGTAACTTGTTTCAGTACCCTGACCATTTCGTTTTACTTTCCAGACTACGTTTGAGATGCTACCTGTTTCAAGTGCATACTCACGAATTGTATTAAATGCTGATTGCTTGCTAACACCCATTGACCAAATAGCCACATACGGTGCTTCAATGCCATCGTCGACTAAAACATTGCAATAGAAACGAAGACGTGCTCTCCAACCAGCCTTTACATCTTTGCGATGCATTTCTTCTGCCCAGTCACGACCTTCTGATTCCATTGTGTCTACAGCCTTGCGCTTGTAGTCTTTTGGATTTGTATGTTCCTTAACGACTAGAGCAAGACCACGGTCTGCATTATAATTTGCAGAGTCTTCATCTAGTTCTTCAATGAAACGGATTTTTACTGCTTGTCCATCGGCAATTTTTAACCATCTTACCTTTGGAGAGTTTTCATCATATTTTGGTTTTTCGAGCAGGGCATTTATATTTTTTAGTCCCTTTACTACGCTCATATATTCTCCTTCGTTTGTTATATTAGTTTAACATAGTTGATATAGATTTGTCAAATTGAAACTCTATGCTTCGAATTGCCTCATCATCCATATCGCCTATATCTTTATATTTTTTATCTATGTTTATTACGGTCACTAATGAGCCAAGTTTTTCAATTAACTTATCTCTCATTATTGAACCAGCCTCGTCATTGTCTGCAACAAGAACAACATTGTTGAAGTATTTTGCTAACAGTTTGATCTGTGATGCAGATACGTTAGCCCCCAGAGTTGCCACTGCTGGGAATCCTACTTGGTCTAGCCTTATAGCATCAAAAGATGATTCAACTACATACACAATACTAGATGCTTTAATTCTGTGTAAGTTAAACAATATTTTACCTTTTGGAAGTCCTGGAGTATTTTTAAACTCTTTACCTTCTACAGATCGACCAACAAAGCCAAGTGTTAATCCATCTGGAGAGTGAACTGGTATAGTCAACATATCTTGTTTTTCTGAATAGCCAAGTCCAAACTTTTTAACTGAATCTTCTGTTATGTATCTTCCAGCATAATATCTCATTGCTCTTGGAGACTCTAGAGCCTGATTATTTAATCTTTTAATTAACACCTCGTCATACTGAACAAAATCTGGTGGAGCATACATTGCTTTATTAATTACACTCTCAATATTAGTTTCTGTTTGTTTGCTTTTTATATATCTTGCCGCTTCAAAATAAGTTCTACCAGTTACAAACATTACAAACTCTTCAAGATTTTTAGTTGTTTGACATCCAAAACAAAAGAATAGTCCACTATCTTTTGCAATTTCAGCAGCAGGAGTTCTAGTGTTATTATGATATGGACAATAGATTATGTAATCATTGCCAAACTCTGCTTCGACATCAATACCTGCACCACTAAGCACTCTTTGTATTTGTTCTTTACTATAAATGTTATTTACCATCTTCGTAATCCTTATATCTGTAATAACCTTTGTCAAAATCTACTTGTACTAAAAAGTCTCCCATAAAACCGTTACGATTTTTTCTAAATACACATTCAATAATATCACTATTTGTGGCACGACCTAATGCCATAACCCAGTCAGCATCGTAAGCAATTTGTCTAGACCATGCAGTCTGACCAAGTGTTGGTGCGCTGCTTAAATCTTTTACATCGTCAGGAGTAGCAGAAGAAATAGCAATAATTGGAACCTCTTCTGATATAGCCATTAACTTTAATTCACGAGAAAGGTTTTTCATTCTAACTGTTTCATTCTCAGATTTTTGGTTTGGAGCCATAAGTTGTAAATAGTCTACAATTATAAAGTCTGGTTTATACTGATCAATCTTTCCACGAATAACAGATGGGTTTACTTCTCCACCACTATCATTAGAGATAATATGAAACTCTGGTTTGCCTTCTATTTTATTTTTATGCCAATTCTTTAACATATCAATTTCAACTTCACCATTGCTAAGTTTGCGATGAGACCAAAGACCTTCACCCATAATAGCAAACACACGATTACGAACTTCTGTCTCAGACATTTCTAAAGAAATAACTAATGGAGACTTACCTTGTTTCCATGCTTGGACTGCAAAGTAAAGTGCTAGCCATGATTTACCAATTCCAGGATAAGCCAAAAAGACACCTAGTTGTCCTGGCATAATTCCAGAAGGTAGGTAGTTATCAAATCCTGGCAAACCTGTTTTAATTCCAATTTGACCAGTCTCTTTTTGTTCTTTAATCTTTTCAAAATATGCAACGGCAGACTCTAGGTCTGTTGCATCAATATCACGTATGGCAGATGTATTCTTTTTTAGTTCAGAAGTCTTTGTAATAAGACCATTAAGGGCTTCTGTACCATTACCAGTTTGAACCTCTCCTGCTGCAGATCTTAAAATATCTTTTAGGCTGTCGTTTAAATATTCGGTTTGCAATTCTTCAAGATGGTGTTTAGTTGCACCAACATTCTCTACTGGCTGGAAGTCTCTAAACTTTTCTACAACTAAAGAGGTTGGAGGAACTACGCTATTATTTTCAAAATATAACCTTATAAAATTCCAAACATCATTATGAGTTCTAAGAAGGTTTTCAACATTAGCCTGTAGAAGTACGTGCATTTGTTTGTCTTGTAATAATGCTGAGATAACTCTTGCTTCTGTATTATTCACTGAGCCACCTCCTTGCTAATTTTCTTCGCTCTTGTCTTTCGTAATTATCCTGCTCTACTTCTAGTCTTGCTTGTAATATTTTTTCTGCATTGTACGAAAAGTAATTCCAAGTAGGGGAAGCAGAAACAAGAAAATAATAATCCAATAAGTCATAACATACTCCTATTCCGTAAGACTCAACGAGAGAGTCTGCTGCCCACTGCTCTACATTTAAATTTAAGGATGGCTTTTGCTCATACTTTGCTGTATGTAACTTGCTGTACCTACTAAGCAAAGCCATGCGGTCTTTGCGTTCAGCCATTAGTCTTTGCTATCAGCCTCTAATTGTGCCTCTTGAATTTTTTCAGTTAGTTTGTCTTCAACAAACTTATAGACTCTATCAAAAGCCTGATCTGAGTTTTCACCATCACGCTTAGAGTCAACAACCCCTAGATCAATTCTTAAAGACTGGAAGTTACCCAGATTAAGTGTATATCCTAGAGTTACTGATACTTTTGTATTATCGTTTTCCATACCCCACCTTTTCTCTATTTTAAATGTTTTCAGACCAGATTGGAATATACCTTCCGTCATCTGTCTTTGTATATGTAAGTATACCTTTTCCCATTCGCCGTGTCAACTCTTGGTTTGTAGGCGTCATATTATTTGTTATTAGTCCATCTTTTCTTGGTTGCCCCATATGTATAGATGCCAGTATATCACGAATCACCTTCACTGCGCTTTCTGAATAGTATGATCTTATTTGCCATCCAGTCCTTCCATTAATAGTAGATCCTACTGGTGGCGGAATAACGCCTTTTTTAATTAATGTTGGCATATACTTTCTATGACGATTAATTAATCTAGCAGTCTCAGCAACCGTATACGCCTTTTCTCTATTTTTTCTAAAATCAGTTCTTAAGCAAGTCTCAACCCTATCTTTATTAATGTTATATACAGACACCAAACCAGTAGATCTTGAACTATGGTAAAGCCTTACAAGGTCTCCATTAAGAAACCAAATTTTTTTACTTCCTTTTACTATAGACTCGTTATTGTAAGTTTGGCTCTCGATAATTCCTTTGCCAGTAACCATCTGCCCTCTCCGCTTTCAGTTGGTGGATGATAAAACCTTCTTGATCCACACCGAATACAATACGTTTCCATATGCTGTACGCTTGTATATTGTCTGTCAATAAACAAACGACCAGCACACTTATTACAAAAAATCATTACGCTCTTATCTTTTAGTTTGGTATACCAACGGCAATTAAATTAACAGCCAAAGATAAATTACCAGATGCTCCAAACCTCACAAAGCCGTCTACTTTAGATGTTGTTATTGTTTGTAAAACAACTGTAACATTTTGTCCTGCCTCTGTGTTTCCAATATTTAATGGCGTTGCTGTAACTATTGGTGGAAACTTAAATTCACTTTGAAAAGAATAAGTAAATGCTCTTTCGTTGCCAGCACTAACTGTGCTATTTGTAAAAACTGGTATGTATCCGCCTGCTATTTTTGCATTTGAGGTTTTTATTGTTTCTTTGTTTGACGATCCGTTATCAATAGTTGTAAAATTATAACTTGCAGAAGAGATCTGCGTAGACAGGTCGTTTATTGCTTTGGCTAATTCATAAATGTAGGTAACATCTAATGGTTGCCCACGTTCTGGTAATGGTATTTTTGACATTTATCCTCCTGTTTAATTATACCAAAGAAACTATATTTGACTCAAATATACTTAATGCGGCATTTCTTGTCTTGTTAATTCCTTCAACCTGGACTGCAACCCTAACATTTATTGTACCAGTTTTAAGAAATCCATATGTGTGTATTGGCGATGTTCCGTGATAAACATATGCTCCATTGTCAAATTTTACAAATATATCATATTTTGGCCTATCGTTAGAATCGCCCCAAGTTGCAACTAAACTATTTCCGCTAATTGAAAGGTTTCCGTTTACGGACACAATAGTATTTGCAACTGTTGTAAAGATTGGAGAATAATGAGAGGTTCTGTTTTTATCATCAGATATAATCCTATATCTTAAAACATACTCATTGTCGTCATTTACTGGTGGCAATTGACTCTTTGGAATAACTAATTTTTTAATCCCTGCATCAGCCATTACGACACACCAACAGAAAATCTAAATTCAACATAGTTGCTAGTATTAGGAGACTTTATAACGGTTTCTTCATTTTCATTTTTTACAATAGAATACCCTGTTAGTCCATAAAGTGGATTAACTGTTTGAGTATTTTCTAATCTTAAAGCGTCTAATGCAATATAATAGTTATTAGAAGGAACATTAAATTCTCCACTTTCATCTGTAATAACACAGGCATAAATTTTTACTATAGTTGCTACTTCCCAACTAAAATTTTCTGTTTTGTACAAGTCCTGCAACTCTTTTGATATTACAAAATATCTATTAGTCTGAAAATCTGCAATTGAATTTTCTAAATTTCCAGAACTTCCTTGGTCTAGTTCTGCTTCAAACCTTGCATACTGTGTTCCGTCAGGAGAAGAAAATTCAACAAGAATTCTAATTGTTTCAGGTATTGAGGCTGAGTTTCCATCTCTGTTTACTAAAGAAAACGCTAATTTTAATTCATCTTTTGGAGAGTTTCTTGATAGATCAATGTTAGCACCTGTTAATTTTATATGATTTGATCCTGATTCAATTACAAAATGATCAAGGGTTTCATCGCTTTCAGAACTAAGGGTTAAGTCTGCTTGATCGCCCCTAATTAAAATTATGTTATTTAAAAACCTACACCTTTCATACCTGTTTGCACGAGATGGATTAAAGAAAATAGTATTATCGGCATTTGTTTTAAACACTGGATCTGCAACAAGAATAATATTGCCATTGCCATTATCAAGCGGTTCGGGAAAAGTTTCAATTGCTGTTGTTGCAGCGCTAGTAGTATACTGCCAACCTTCTGTTGCTGTAAATGCAAAGATTGTTTTACTATCATAAACTCCAGCAGAAGGATTTGATCCAGCAGAGTATAACCCTATTTCTGATATTTCATATCTTTCTTCTGTTGGTAGTTCTGCAGTAAGAACAATTTTATCTGTACCGTTTTCGTTTACAAATCCTCTAGAAGAAATTGGTACCCTAAACATTTCAAAGTCTAAATTCTTTTTTGAAGAAAAATCTGCAGAAGTATCGTTAGTATCTAGTGGTGTTGGGCCACACCCAATTGCAATATATGATGCATAGGCTGGGGCCTGTCCAAGCAGGTATTTGCCAATAATACCTTTTCCAGTATTAGTTATCACGATTCGTTCCCGTCAAATTGTATATTATATATTGTACCACTAGTGCTTAGTTCAACCTCAATTTGCTCATCATTGTTTAAACCTATTGCTTCTATAACTAGATTGCCCTCTTCATCAACATAAATATTTTCTCCATCTAACCCGTTACCAACGTTTGGAAATTTTTGATCAAATCTAATAGAAAATCCAGCAAAGTATTTATCTGATGTTTTTTGCAAGCCAAGAATATTGTTTGGGTTGTATGATTGTTGTAAAGATTTAATATTTTTTATTGGTTGATAGGATATGTCTTGTCCATTAATTGTGTCATTTCTTGATATGCTTATTAATTCCTGAGCGCCAATGTCTTCAAAATATAAAGTTGACATTTCACTTATTGAAACATATTTATCTTCAAACAAAATAATATCTGGTGTGGCTGCCTTTATTTGATTAACATTTGAGGCTGATAGTATTTGATTTAAAGTTGTAGGGGTTTGCGGTGTTGCAGATAAACTAATTGACATTTTATACCTCACTTAAATAGATAGTCATATCTGGACCATCTACATTTCTTGAATACTCTATATTGTATACTACAAACCTATCATTTTCTGTAGCAACTAAATCTAAATCATTAGAATCTTTGTAATCAATTGTTACAATATCTCCTAGTTGTATTGTTGGTGTAGCAAATATTTTTACGCCTATTGATTTTTTAGGAGTCATAATTTTATTAATAATCCATCCCATTAGGGCTTCTGCATCATCTTGTGTTTGAATATAATCAGTGTTTATAGAAAATTCATTTTTGCCATAAATCAACCTACTTAATTTAATTTCATCATATTTGTTTTTTTGAACTAATGGAGAATAGGTTAAGGTATTTCCTTTAAATGGTGGGTCTGAAAGATTTCCTTTTTTCTTGAAATATTCGTCTACTGTTAGTTCGTAAGTTGTGTTTTGTGTAAAAGCAATACCTTGAATTCTTAAATAGTTTCCACTTGTTTCATCTAATACTAAAAAATTATCCGTTGAATTAAATATTAAAAACTCAGCACCATACGAGTCTGAGTAAAACCCAGAAACTGTATATGCAAGGTTTTTATTAATTGGCGGGGCTAGTTTAGAATACAAGGCTGGATATGCACGATCATATCTAATATTAAAATAGGCGCACTCACGCATTATAGATCCAAACTCTTCAAAGTATATGTTATATTTTGGCGGCTGTTGTGCACTTATTCCAGATAGGTAAGTTGATTGAACAACCCCACTCATTGCGTATTTTCTAAATGATTCATTAGTACCAACCTCTTTATTTTTAAATGCAGAAGATAATGTTTCTGTTACGGAAGAGTCAAAACTTTCAGAATAGTTTCCAGATAAAGCGTAGACGTGTTCAAACATGCATCTTGAAGAACCACGAGAAAATAATGCCATGTTGTTGTATATTGGAAGTGGGTCGGTATCGTCAACAACTTGAATTAACTGATTATTAATATATAGGAAAAACCTTCTAGTATTACCAATGTCTTGATATTCTACCGTTAGATCATATACCGTTGTGTCTTCTTCTGCTGATGCTCTTTGATACCCCGCAAAAGTTCCGCTATCAATATTTATTTGAGTAAGTCCACCGTATAACTTAATTGGAATTGCTTTATCTGATGCGGTTTCTTTTTTAATTTTGTAAAATACAACATTGTTAATAGAAATGTTTGATTGACCTTGTTCATTTAAATTTAAATATGATTCAACATTGTTTTCTGTTAATGCAATAATTTCAAAATAATAGCCGTTATTTGTTTCAGGATTAACTAGCACACCTAGACCTCCAGAACCTCCACCAATACTGATGTTTTGATTTGGCTGTATTGCACCAAGTTGATAGTAGGGCATGCTTCCAATTGGGGTTTGCCCTCTTACTTCATTGTTTTCTATTTTACCAACAATTCTAACCCTAGTTCCAAATGCTTTAAAAGCACTATTTAAGTTCTTATAAACATAAGAAACAAAATTAATAGGGGTTTCTGTGGTTTTAAATGATGGGCCATTAATAATTAAAGCAGAAGCCTGAACAACTCCAGCCTTAGTTGATGATAATTGATTTACTTCTGTTTCTGTTAAAAAATTTGTAGCATTTGAATTTTTAATAATTCCATTTCTAGATGCTTGTTTTGCTAAGTCATTACTAATTCCTGCAGCACCTACAGATGTTGCGGGTATTGTAGGATTAAGTTCTGTTGTAAATAAATATTGAGACTGCATCTCTATTCCACGAACGTTGTCTTTATCAGACCAATAAGGATTTATTCCTGCAAAATGAGAAGTTATTTGAGTTCCAAATTGACCACGACCGTGTTCATAAACTTCTCCTGCTTGCAACCTTGTTAAAGAACCAATTGACTCGTAATATGGTGTTGAAAAAATACGAATAAGGCCAGTTGGATATATTTTACCGTTAAAAGGAAGGGTTGCAAAATATTTTTGATACTCTTGATTATTAGAAATGTATACGTTTCCAACTCCAGTAATACTATGCTGTACGGCATCATATCTTATAATTTCTCCGTTTGAATAAAAATATCCTTGAAATCTTGACAAATAATATACATTTTCTCCAATATCAATTGTGTTATTAATAACTGAATTACCAAAAACAGTTGGCAATGCGCTAGATAAATTTGAATTTAATGGCATTGCTGCTAAAACATAATTATTTGATTTAGATACTGATTCATTTATTGTTTTTGTTTCATTAGTTCCAGAAACTTCCCAAAGCAAAGAAGGTTTATAAATCCAAGTTTTGTCTTGATCAAGAACATTTGCTTGATTAATAGATCCATAAGATCTTTGAATATATCTTGTTGTATAATTTATTTTGCCATCATTAAATATTTTTTTATCTTCAGCAGTTATTGCAATAATGTTTGGTATATTTGATGTTGTTTGATTTTCAATAATGCCAGAAACTGACTGATTATTGTTTCCAAGCAACTGGATATTTGTACTTCTTTGAGATTCTGTTGGCATTAAATAATCTTTGCTCATTACAATAAAATTATTATATTCATCAAAAAACATTGATGTTTGTGTTGCTATTGCAAGTTGGTTTAAAACTTCAGCAACATTTTGATCTGGTGCTATAAATAAATAAGGAATTATGGGGTCTTGTTCGTCGATAACTCTCTTAAAAGAATAATTAACAAATCCAATATAATCTAGCAATAAACAAATAGCATAACTAAGTGATACATTTGTAACAAGCATTCTTGGTGCTGGCATAGACTCTAAAAAGAAATAAAAATCTCTTAACTCTAAGGATAAACTACCTCCAGTTACATCAGATTGGGGCATGCCTTCTGAGTACAAGGTTTTTATGGGTACGCAATAATCATAGTTTTCTACATTAAGAATTTTTTCATAAAAAGTAAACTTAATATTTTTTCTTAAATAGTCTTTAATAATACTATTTTCATTAATTGGATTAAACGCTTGCTCTGCATCAAAAATAGAAATAGATCCAGTAGATGCTAAAAGTTGTCCAACTGGCAAAGCGGTGTTTCCAAGATCTGAAAGAGATTTTTTTATGTTGTAACTTATAACTTCATCAGAAACATCAACAACTAGTCTTGGAGACATTTCAATTAAATCAAAAGTTGAATCTTTTTTATTCATTATTTCTGCAACAATTCTGATACCACGAATATATTCAAACTCCCTGTATCGAGACTCTCCACTTATTGGATCTACAAAAAGTCCTGGCGATACAAGATCTCTTACAAAATTAGTTTTTGAATTTATGGACTCAGATCCAATTGCCCATCCGTAGGTAGGAGTAAATGTTTCATAGGCCTGACTTGTACTATTCCAGACATGATATGTTCCTATACCGTTGCTTGTTTCTAAAACAAGATAAGCGTAGCCGTTTATTGAAGATTCAGGAAGCAGGGTAGTTGAAGAATATGTCTCTGCAAAAACAAAAGTATCAGCGTACTCACTTGGAATTACTAACCCATACTCTAGTTCTACATAGCCGTCTGATCCAATTATAGGGCTACCGTCTGACCTTGTAGAGTTTTCATTAAATGAATATGCATCTACCCAATTATTATTTTTTAAATATTGAATTTTCCATCTTTTAGGAGTAGTCTTGTTTAATTCTCCAAAAAAGGGATCTGCATTTACTGAAGAAAAATTAACAAAATCTTGTAAATCTACATTGCCAATGTTTGTTTGCATTTTAATTACAATTCTATTTGTTGGCACTTGCTCTTTATAGACTACAAACGGCACAGCATCATCAATGTAATAAGAACCATTTAAAATATTTTTTGCAATACCACGCTCTACACTGTCTTCTTTTCTGTAAGAGTTCCAATATTTAAATTCATCATACCTAGAGGACATGTAGTATCTAGGTCTTTGTGCCATAAATACTCCAGAGTTTGAAAGATATTGATTGCTTCTATCAAAAAACAAAGGCTTGTTAATTCCAGACCTTGGTCTAAATGGCTTTAAACAATCTTCTAATGAATATAATAATTTTCTTTTTTGTTCTATTGATGTAAATAGTTGTGGGAGGTCTTGATCATCTACCCCACCATTTATAGATATTTCAGAATCTGTAGCATCTGTGTAATAATCTCCAGCATCTAGTGAGTCAAAAGATGACGGTAGTGTTTGAAATTTAACTTCATCTCCTACAGGTCTATATCTATAGTTTCCAACATGAAAAATATTATCTGGCATATTCATGTTCCATTCAGCAAGAACTAAAGATCTTGTTTGAATTGTTGGAGATGTTTCAAAATGAGTTTTTAATTCTTGACTTACAAACAATTTAAACCTCTTCCAGAGATACCGAAATATTCCAAAGGTCGTGATTAGTTCCGCCACGCTTGACAACGCTGTAGTTAAAATCAGAAAAATAAACTTCTACAATTTGATTGTATTTACCTAGGTGTCCAAAAGATGCATCTGTAGTTGCTCCATCAACTGGAAAATTAGTATATTTATCATATGCTAAATACATCCAAAAAGGACCTTGATGATTCTCATACCAATCTAAAACCTCAACTCCTCCTGCTCCACCATCTGCAGTAAACTCCGAACTTGTTCCTTTATTAGGAGATAATCCAGTTGAAGCAAAATCTGCTTTGTCAGAATATGCACGGGATGGCAAATTATTCCAAGATACACTCATAGTAAGTTTATCTGCAATATGATAAGACCTCATCCTACCATTGATAGTTCTTTCTCGTTTTTCAATTCTTTCTGAATTAAAGGACATGTCTTCTCTGTTGTGATCTGATAATATTAAAAATTGATTAATACCGCCTGTGGTAAGGCTTGAATTAGCCCCTATTTCTTGTCCAGTTGGCACGTAAAGGCCATTACTCAGGGTTCCCGCATTCTCTGACCATAGAATTGATTGTGGTCTTTGATACCTTTTTCTACCCGAAATATACGCTGAGGTTGCCATTATTTTTGCCCCTTAATTCTTTGATTATCTATTCGTTTAATTTGTGTCATAACGGTCCTTGCAATATCGTCGGGACTTGAGTCAGACTTAACATTTACGTTTAGACTATAATTATACACTGAGGATCCACCGTAAGAGCCATCATTTATTTTATTAAGATTCTTTACCCCAAAAGAATCAACGGCATTTTTACGAATAACAAATTCTCCAGGAGTAAGCATTGTTGGAATTGTGTCGGTACCTTTAGAGTAACCACCTGAAGCAAAATATTTTGGAACCATTCCTCCTAAAGACATACCAAACATACCTTTAAGCATTCCTGCATATTTTGGACCTAAACCTTTTTCATTTATTGCTTGGTCAGTTAAATACTGCTCTGCCATTACTGTATTTCCACCATATTTTGCAATATCTGCTGGAGTAAAGTTTGCAACTCTGTTAGAAATTTCTTGTGCAGTAGAATCTACTTTTGCTACTTGTGCTGCTGATAAAGATCCTGATGATCCAGCAGTTATATCTGTAATCTTTTTTGCCAATGGGGTAGAAAATGCTTTTGCTGATGCTTTAGCAATTTCTTCTAGAGCCAGTCTAAGTGCCTCGGCATCTCCAAGTGCTCCTTTTAAAATATTTCTTAAAAATGAGTCACTCTTAATATCAATGTTTTGATTTTGTGCAAGATCTAAAGCCTTAACTGCTTCATCTATTTGTGACTTTGTTAAACCTAGGTATGTAATCTCCTCTTTTCTTTTTTGAATTGTTTTTTCTAATGTAGATTTCATTTCATTCTGAGCATTAATATTCTTTTGAATAATATCTTTTTGAAGATTAAGTGGATCTAATTGATCTTTTTGAATTGTAGCAATATCAAGTTGTAGTTGTTTATTTTCTTTTTCTAGTGCATTTCTACCAAGTAAACTAATCTTTAAATCTCTAGATGTTGTTAACGAACTTTGCATTCTTTCATTAACAAATTTTGCTCGTCTTGCTCTTTCTTCTTGTACAACTACTGCAGCAGCAGAAATGTCTCCACGAGAAAGCGCATCTGCAAGGGTTATTCTTCCTTTTTCAGAAGCAGCAATTTCATCGTTAATATCCCTGATCTTGCTTAATGCATCAATTTGTAAATTATAGTTTTCATTAATTGCATCTTCTTTAATTGCTATTTGATCTATTAAATATGCATTAGATTTAATTTTTGCTTCAATTGGATTAATTGCTGTTTCTGTAATTAAATCAATTTGCTTGTTTATATTTTTTAATAAATCTTCTTGTCTTTCTAATTCATCATTATATGCTTTAAGTTTTGGAGCATTCTGCATATCAATAATTTGTTCTTGAAGTTGTATATAATCTTGTGCTTGTTTTAATACATCAAGTTGTGTTTTTGCTTTTTTTGTTTCTGTGTTATCTAAATTTTTATATGAATTGTTTAATTTATTAATTGTATCGTCTTGAGATTTTATTAAATCATTGATTTGTCTTTCAGTTTCAAGCCTAATATCTATTGCCCTTAGTCGTGCTCCTGTATCTGCAGGGTCATCTGCAGCAATTCTTAAAGCGCCGAGCGCTGCCATAGATACTGTTGCGCCAACTGCTGCTGCCCTTAAAAGTAATATCTTATCTTTAACATCATTTATTTGTATAGCATTTTTAGCAAGTTCTGAATCCATTTGATTTAATGCTGCATTTAGTAATAATGTCTGTTGTGTTGCATTTGGAATTTGTGTTATTAAAGTATCCATTGTTTTAACAAATGTTGCATTAAACTTTTCTCCATTTATTGTTCCATTTTTGAACATTCCAGATAGTCCATTAATATATGTTTTAAACATTGTTGCTGTATTTGTTAATTCTGCTTCTATTTTTTTACCAGGAATTAGTTTTGAATACCATCGACCGTCTCCTTCTAAAACCATTTTTCTTTCAAGATTTTCACTAATAAATTTAGGCAATGCTGAAAACTTATTAGCGACTTCATTTTGTAGTTCTGTGTTTAATGTATCTATATCAATATTTCCAAAATCAATTTTTAAACTTGTTTTGTTAGCCTCTTCTTGAATTCCTCTAAGTATTAAAGAAACCTGTTCTTTAGAAAATCCTTTTCCAAGTAATTCTTGACCTTTTGTCTTTAGTGCTATTGCAGCATCAGTATTTGATAACTTTGTTACAGCCTCTATTGTAGATGCAAATTCTTTAAATGTGTCTGATGCTTTAAACTTATCTAATGCTTCTCGTGAATTTTTATCAAGAATTAGTTGTGGCTTAGTAGTCTCTAACCCAGTTTTTGTAGGAACTACTCCAAAATAATCACCTAAACTTTGAATTTGTTTTTTAGTATTTTTTACGGCATCGCCAAATGCTTCTAATTCTTTTCTTTCTTTTTCTCTTTGTGCATTAACAAGTTTAACAATTGCTATGCCAGCAGTTAGCGCTAAGCCAACACCACCAAATGCAAACTTAAATTTACCTATAAAACCAAGTAAACTTTTTGGAAGTATCTGTAATATACTAGAAAATGCAAATGCTACTCCGCTAATTTTAAAAATAACTTCTGATAACTGTCCTAAATTACCGCCAGCCAGTGATGCGATGCCAGCAAGAGATGTTAATGCAAATGTACCACCCATAATCTTACTATTTAAATTGCTTAGTTTTTGAGAAGATACTTTTAATAGTTCTGATTGTTTTTGTTGTTGGATATTTAAAAGATTTTCTTTGTTAATCCTTGCTTTTGCTGTTACTTCTGATAATGGAATTCCTGCTGATTTAGGAATATTTGATGCTACATAACCTGGTTGTCCTGGTGCTCTAAATGGAACTTGTCTAGATCCCCCACGAATTCCACCTGTAGCAGCCTGACTTAATTGAGATCCTGCTAATGCAACATTGCCTTGTCTATCTGTCATTCCAACTTCAAGACCACGGGCAATGTCTTGTCCAATTCTTCTTGTTCTTCTAGATGGAGATGCTACCTGTGCTTCTTTTTCTGTAGCAGTAATTGCAGATCTTGCACTTTTTATTCCCATTGCCTCTAAAACAGCAGCATCTTGTTTATTATATTTTGCCTGTTGTCCTGCTCTTATTCCAGAAACCATGTTTGCACCACCACCAGTACCTGAGACTTGTGCTCTTATTCTATCAATTGCTGTTAAAGGTTGTTGTCCTTGGTTAAACCCTTGTTTTTGTAATTGTGATAGCAAAGTTTGTGACTTATAAGAAGTCATTCCTTGTTCATATCCTAGCCCCTGCATTTGTACTTTTCTAGATAGACCTATTCTTTGTCCACGGTCTCCACGATTAATTTTTCCACCAAATGCACCTATTGTTGTTATTTGTTTTTGTATTTTTGGTAAAGATTCTTTAAATGCTTGTGTTGTTGCTTGTGTCATTGTTTTTTGCAAAGCGATCTCTACGGCATTGTAAAATTCTGGATCTGAAACAGCCTTTGAACCTGCTAAAGATAATTGTTGTCCTATGTTTTTACCAAATAAAATTACATCTTGTTTTACTGCTGGATCAGATGCTGCTGAAGGCAAAAGATTTGTTATGCTCTTATATATTCTTGATGTAGCCAATTCTGCATTTTGATCAAAAAATTGTCCACCCTCTGTACCAGACATTTTTCCTTTATTTAATTTTTCGGGAGCAACAAATCCAAAATTAGTAAATGCTTTTACTCTTGTTGCTTGTGCAAGACTTCTACCTACTGACTGAGAAACAGCAGATGCTAGTTGTTGAATTTCTTGTTGACCAAGGTTTCTGCCAGATGCTCCATGAGCAAAAACCATTCCTCTTGAACTAGATGTTTCTCTGCCAGATTCATATCCAGGAATATTGTCTGCAATCATTCCATTAATTAATGGTGCATATTTCTTTGTCATTTTTGCTGGAATAATTGATTCTCCTGGGGTAAGCATTGCAGGAACAGTATCTTTATTTCCATTACCTGGAACGCTTACAATACCGTCTGCTAATTTTCTAACTGCTCTTCCTGGCATCATCATTCCAGGATTGTTAAACGCAAAAGATTGCGCTGCTCTAGTTGCATTTTGATATGCAAGAATAAGTTTATTTAGTTCTACTGTTTCTGCAGAAAATCTTTGTGTTAATTTTGCATGTGATTGATCTAATGAGTGTGCTGCTGCAGCGGCTTCAAGTTGTTCTGTATTTAAATATTGAGTTTGTTCTCCAAGAATTTGTGATTGACCAGTTAATCTTAAATATCCATGTCTTAATATCATTGCACCTTTGACTGTGTTAGCCAATAAGTTAGCCAATAAACCAAATGTCATTAAGAATATAGGTCCAACAGCACCTATGCCAACTGTTAATACTGTAATTAATCTTTTAGTTCCATCTGAAAGATTTCCAAATTTTTCTAATACATTACCAACAAATTCAAGTATTGGTGTTGCTGCTTCTAAAAATGCTTTACCTACTGGAATTAAAGCCAACTTTAAATCTTCTACACTCTTTTTAAATTTATTCATTGCAGAATCTGCGGTCATGCCTAATTCTTTTTCAGATAAAGCAGAAAGTTGTTCTACTGATGAATTGGCTAGGTCAAGAACACGAGCAGCCTGATTGCCATCTTTTGCTACGTTAGCAAATAAAGTTGACAAACGTGCAAATTGGAATTTACCAAACATCTGTTCAATTGCTTGTGCTCTATTTAATGGATCTAATTTATTTAAAGCAGTTGCAAATTCAATAACAGTTGCTTTAAGATCTCCTTTATTTTTTACAACAATTTCTTTTGCGTTTATTCCAAACGCAGCAAGCATTTCAGATGCTTTACGAGTTGGATTAATAAGTGCAGCAAGACCAGACTTTAATGCGTTAGCACCTTCTGATGCATTAATTCCGCCCTCTTTCATGGCTGCAATAAAGAATGTTAAATCTTTAACATCTCCACCCAGTTGTTGAATTACTGGTGCTACTTTTGGAATTGCTGTGGTGATATCATCAAGAGATACAACTGTCTGGTTTTCTACTGCGTTTAAAAAGTTAATAGAATCTGCAAGTTTATCAGAAGACATACCAAAAGCATTTTGCAATGATATGGTAGTTTCAAGTGCCTTTTGACTATCAATTTGACCAAGAACAGAAAGACGTGTTGCTTCTGTAGTTTGTCTTTGTAAATCTAATCCTTGAAAACCTGCAGCAGCAGCCTCAGCAGCAAGACCAACTGTTTGAGATACAGCAATTCCATATTTAGTAAATTGTTTTCCAAGTTCTGTAATATTATCTAAAGCAAGTTTTGTTTCTTCTCTTGGTGTAAATAAATCTCCATAAACCTTTTTAAATTTAAGAGCCTGGGCTTCCATCTCCATAAATGTTTTTGTTGCAGCAGACCCAATAATTGAAAGTGGTATTGTAAAACCAACCATCAATTGGCGTCCAGCCCATTGTGTATTCTTACCAAAGTTTAAAAGATTGGTAGAGCCTTGCTTCATTAATTGATTAAATAATGCTTGTTTTTGTGCTGCTATGGCTGTCTTTGTACCAAGATCTTGCATATTGAGGGAAGTAGGTCTAATGGCAATTGCTTCCATTGCACCACTAGCATTACGACCCATTTTAATATATTGAGTTTGTAATGTTTTTACACGTTCTTCGGCTACCTTGCCAATTGTGTCAAATTCTGTTTTAAATATTCTGCCGAATGTTTTTGTAGATGCTCCAGCATAGCGGAAATACTCCCGCATTGAAAATTTATTTTTTTCTAAAGAGTTTGTAAAGGACTCTGCACTTGTTCTAACTGTGCGAAGTTCTGCAGAAAAAGCACCAATTGAATTTATACTACCAATTAGGTTTTTCTGCAGAGACCTTTGAGCAAGTGCTGCAGCCTCACTTGATTTAGAAATAGAAGAGTGAAATTGAGATATTTGTCTCTGTAAAGCCTTTAGTTGTGCTAATGCTTGCGACGTATCTATATTTACGCCAATATTAGCATTAACATCAGCCATATATCACACCTTCTTTAATATGTAATTATTCTTGTGTTTTAAGAATGTCTGTAACAGATGACAAATTAATGCCAGATGCTGCTTCAACAATTTTATACACAGTTGGAAGATCAAGAAGATCTTCTAGTTTTTGAATGTCTTCAGCCAATTCTGGCTTATATTGCTGCATAGCAATTTGTACACACTCAATTAGAAGAGTCATTGATTTCTCATTATCTTCTGCAACCTTAGCCACCCCTTCAAACTTCTTCATAAATGGACGAAGAAGAGAGATTTTTAGCGGGCGAACTGTTATTTTTGTTCCATCAATGAGAGTAACTTGATCATTCTCATGCGTGGTTGTCGCCATTATTTCCTCCTATAGGTTATGTCAATTATAGCATAAGGAGGCTATTTTGTTAGGTCTTCGTAATCCAAACCCATTCCAATACCAAACCCTGCTTTCTGTGCATTAGGCCCTTGTAATGCTAAAATATCATTGCTATCAATAGTCTTTCCTTTACTAAATACTCTTGCCTTCATGTCTTCCCATTCTTTTTGACCTTTATCTTTATTTGTTTCCCCGTCTAAATCTACGCCCTGAATTGCAGCCAAAAACTTTTTCTCTGTATAATCTAACTCCCTGCTTACTTCTAGGGTTGCCATTAATTCTGGCATTGATAAAGAACTTTCTAACTCTTGGTAGTCTTTCCAAATACCCAATAAAAATACTTCAGATTCTAGTTTGGCTAAATCTAAATTTTCCCATGTTTGTCCGCTATCAATGGCTTGATCTTTTACTGGCTCTTCTGATTTTTTATTAATACGTATTCCAGCGGCAACGTCTAAAATATCATAAATTGTTGGCATGTCTACGTTATCCTCAACCTCTTCTATGCTATTAGATATTTTTGGATAATACTGTTTCATGCATACTCTTACGCATCTAACCAATACTTGAACGGCTTCATCATCATTTTTAGTATTTTTAATATCATCAAAAACTAACATAAACTCACGAAGATATTTTATTTTTAACGGTATTATTTCTAATTCTGTACCATCAAATAAATACACGACTTTGCTTTTATATATTGTAGTTGCCATAGAATTCTATTCTATCACAAACACAACAAAAAACCCACCTCCGAAGAAGTGGGTATTTGTTTAATCTGAATTTAGATTATGATTGACCGTATGTGCGATCTACGATTTTACCGTAAGATCCTGATGTATCTTCTGGCAATAAACGGAATGATACTTCAAACATTGAAGCCTCATCACGCTTTGCTGATACAGTTACGTTTTCAATTGACAAAGCACGGTATGCTGTGTAAACTCTTTCAACATCGGCTGCAGTTACTGGGTTTCCAGTTCCTGGGCCAACAGCAACTAATCCACGCTCTACTGGAACTTCTCCAATATCGCCTGCAGAAAGATTTAATGTTCTTCCTGTAGATGCTGCTTTGTTTCCTGAGATTTTGTCGCTAGTATACGCTAGAGCAAGAAGCAAGTTTTCTAAAGTTGCTTCGGCAAAGGCTGTTGCAAGATTTACTTGCATGCCTTGCTTAAATAGTCTAGCAACGTCAAGAACCTGATCTACCTGGACTTCACCGAAATCTGGTTGGAACTGTAATTCAAGACCGTTCATTGTATAACCTACGTTGTCGTATGCAGCGTCTGCTGTAAGTGTATCTTTAAAAGACTCACTTGCATCAAATGCTTCCAGGGTTCCTGGAGTTAAAGTTGTGTCGCAAACAAAAAGTGCTGCTGCACCAACGATAATGTTGTTCGACGTACCACGGCTATATGGCATGTATTTTACCTCTTTTCATAATAATAGATATTAAGTTGTATGGCGTTGTTTCCTCGTGATAATTATATCACCGTTTTAGGAGTACCTTTGATTTGAGCCTTCTACGCTTACCGTGTGATAGTCATACTCTATGACTAACTTGTTTAGCCCCAAAGTTCTGGCTGAGGCTAACTCTATTATATCTCTACTTTCATCTGCTTGATATACTTTTAAATTGTGAAAAAATACATTTTTGGCAATAACCTCTTCATTTTCATCAAGAACATCATTTTGAGATATCCATAGATTTAGGTCTTGAGCAGCAGCGTCTTCTCTATCTAGGCATTCAATAATAACCCTAGTAGTATCAATTAGTTTAGAAAGGTTAGGGCTATAAATAAAATATATTAGTTGTTCTCTTTTATGCTTATAAAATGGGGTAGGTCTAAACCTCATGAGTCTGTCAAATATAATTACGGTAGTATCAGGATTATTTCTAATAAAAGGAATGTCATTATAAATACCTTCTACGCTGTCAGGAACTTGTGCTGGGAAAAAAGGCTGAAATGGCTCTGGTCCAATTGGCATAAGTGGACTACCATCAACCCCTTTAAACTTTTTTAATTCTTCAAGAACATAGGCATTTAAAAAAACAGGTGGAAATCCTGTATGATCATTTACACTTATTAGTTGTGTCATAATACTATTCTACACCAATCTTTGCATTAACGATCCACCTAAATCCAGTATCAACACCTTTAGACTTGCCTAACTTAGATCCAGATTTGATATTTTTTTTGAATACTGTTGGTTTTTTAATATAATCGTATATTCCGCTAGCCCGCAAAAATGATTGTTTAAAGTATCTTAAAATAAATTCATCCATAGTTTTTTCAAAAGATCCTTGAGCCTGAACTCCTCCAGGGTTTCTAACTGTTACAGGGTTTTTAGTAAATACAGTCTGACCGCCTTCATTAAAAACAAGAACTGGAGATTTTATTGGTTTAATTACAACTGGAATTCCTTCTTCCATAATTTTAGCCTTATTGTAAAATGGGATATTTGATTCTTTTTTTACACCTCTTGATTGAGTAAATGTTGAGTTAATGCTTAACCCCAAATTACTAACAGTATATGTAATGTTAAATAGCCTTGAACTTGGACTACCCGTTTGATACCACTCATATACATGTTTAAGTGCTGCGGGATTTCCCCTTGCAGAAACATCTATATATCTAGCCATTGCATCTATTGTTGCAACTCCTAGGTTTTTTAAAAAAACAGTTTTACCCTTTTGAGCACCATCTAAAAATCCATAAGCATACTGAACAATGTTGTTCATTTGTTTATCAAAACTTTTAGTATTTGTTGTAATTATCATTAGTCTGTTATTGTTTGATTTTCTGTTCTACGTAATAATACCTTAAAATACTCAATTGATCCAAATGGTCCAGTAAAAGGGTCTACAGTTGCTACCTCATAGATTGTTCCACGTCCAGACCTTGAGCCTCCTGTTTCTCTATAAATGAGTTGGTCGTTGGCATTACGGATATTTGTAATTAAAATATTGTTAATTGCATTCTCTGTTTCAGTTGAAGACATTCTAGGATCTGCTTTTACTCTTGCTATTAATTTGTTTTCATATTGTAAAAATGCTTCTGGTTTAATTTGTTCAGTACCCGCCCCTCCTATAGAGGTAGCATTGCATATAATTGTTCTATCATAAAACCAAGTTCTACTTGCTTGTCCGTATTGTGTTTGATTTATTACTGGGTAGTATATGTCAGCCTTCATTGGATAAAGAAAGTCTGTTGTTGTACAGTCTTCCATTATAATACTCCTGGACGGATGATATTCTCTTTATATTTTTCTAAAATCTTATCTACTAGTATGTTACCAGTACCATCAATTAAACGTTTATCGTATTCAATTTTAAATTGATCGGTGCTATAGTTTTTAACATATCTCTTATAGTAATCTAATTTTCCACACTTAATATCATCAATTAACATTAATGTTGCATCTTGGATATCATAAGGAACAACCTTATACCCAGTCTCTAACAACATAATATAATCTGCTCCTTCTGGAAATGCAACTCCAGGAACAACAGTTTGGGTGTGTCCACTATCTTCTGTATCAAACATACTAATAGAATCTGAGTATCCTAATGGAATGCGTGAGTATCTTCGTTCTGCACGATTGATAGAGTCAGTTGCTTCTAGTGGATCTTTAGTAATTGCTGTTTTATCTTTAGTAATTAAGAAAGTATAGTCTAACAATTCTGGTCCGTCTTCGTTGTCTATATCATAAACCAGTTGTGCATTTTCATATACCTTTAAAATTTTGTGAGTTTTTTTCCAAAGTGGTAGATAGTCATTTCCTTGTCCAACAACCTCTAAGTATGTTCTATTATAATAAAATCCACCAACAGCAGCATCAATAATTGCTCTTGCTAAATTTTCATAACCTGTATAAAGTGCTATGTCAGTTGCTGTACCAGATGTAGCCAAAGATGCTGGATCTACGTATGGTCTCATAATTTCTAGATTATCTTGTACTACAATATCACCACGTACAATGTTTGCTCCAGAAGATCCACCATCTTCATATATTGTTAAGGCATATGATTTATCGTATTTAATAAAGTCATCATCTAAAGAATAAGTTATTTTTTTAGTAGCATTAGACTCAATGGTTTCTTCAATTTCTGTTAATTCTGAAACGTTTTCAATAACAATAATATAGTCAGCATTAGCATCTGGAACTGTATAGGTTACAGAAAGTGGATAAGGTGGAAGACGTAGTATTTGCATTTTTATTTACCGTAATATGATGCTACCTCTTCAGGTGGTGCAATTCTTACCAACCTGTGGGTTAACCATTTTTCGGATGCCTCCTTTGAGACTATGTTGTATCCTACTTTTAAAGCCCCAATGTTGTCCATGTGTAGGTTTCTTTGTGAATATAGGGCTACTTTATTTACTAATGTTTTTGCTTTATCTAATTCTTCTACTTGCTCTTCTGTGTTAACTGGGGGAATCCAACTAGCCAAAATTTCTAAAATTTCAAGTTTAGTAGTTGATTCAAATAACTCTATATTATTTTTCTTTGCATATGACTTTAGTGCCATTACAGTTTTAGTCGATAATTCTTCTATTGTTAAATTCATAATTCTCCTATGCTTATTTGTAATTATACCAGAATAAGAATAAGGCGGGTAGTTTTTACGCTACCCGCCCTAATATATGATCTTTTAGATCTTAGGAATCAGCACTATCTGAGTCAACATAAGCGACTGCATCTAGTTCTTCCCATTGGATACCAAATCGTACGAATACTGTGTATTCGATAGTATCTTTCTTTGGCTTGTATTCACGGTTTACAGTGATATCTCTTTGGAAACCCCATACACGGTTCTGAGGGAATGTTAAATCAACATAACCTGCAGGATAGTAAGGAACTTCTAGAACATCTACACCAAGTACACGAGTTGTACGTGCATTACCAAGTGTTTGTGCTGTGCCATCAAGAAATTCTTGACGGTTTGCTTGAGTGCTACCAGTGCGATCTGCGAACGCTGATGAAATAGCATCTGCTAATGTACCGTTGTTGCGAACAATACCAGCAAAAGCATCAGTACCTGCGTAGAACTTAAGATTGCTCTTAAGTGCACGGTACTTACGAGGCATTGCTAATAGCAAGCCTTGCATTACTGTTGTTGTGTAGTTGTTATCTGCAACTGTTGCAGCATACTCGTGAGCGTCGTTTCCAACTGTCGTACGAGTTTGCTTGATAAAGCCAGGCATGATGGAAAGGAAGGCATCTGCGCCTGATCCTAGACCATTAATAGCAAGGTCTTCAATATCGTTAGCGAATGCATTAGTCATTAAGCGAACTAAATGATCTTCAAGTGCTCCACCTTCAATATTGTCTTCTAGTGCTTCAGTTGATACTTCCCAATCAAGACGAATCTTTTTGGTAGTTAATTCAACCTTTGAGAATGTTGCACCAATGTTTGTGTAATCTGGTGCGCCTTGTGCGGCTGCACGGATAACACGCTCTCCAACGTTGACCTTTTCGATCTCCATTGTATTGGCACGCATTGTAACTCTACGACCATCTTTAGCGAGAACTGTTGCATCCCACACATAGTCGATGAAGCGACGTGCTTGTTCTGGTGCTAGAATACCACCTGCGACGCCTGTTGGGTTTACTGCGTTTGCTCCAGATGTTGATCCGAATGCTGCAGTTGCAGTGTTACCAAGTTGTGATCCTACAGACGCTGCTGCAGAATCTAAACCAGTAGCACTACCTACGCCACCAGATACGAACCCGCCTTGAGAGTTAATCTCATTGCCTGCTCCGCCTGATCCTGGGTAGTTTTTTTCTAGGTCTTTATTTTGTTCCGACATTATTTTCACCTCCTAGTGATTTTGTACTTTAGTTAAATAGGTCGGTTGATGTGAGGAAACGACCGCCCCATAGGGATTTCTGAACTTTTGAGGGTTCAAACTGCACGATCTCGCCTAGATCGCCAGACTTGCGGAAAGCGGTGTCTTGTTCTACAAGATCTACTCGCTTACCAAACTCATTAAAAACTCCCTTTACATTTTTTACTTCATCAGATACGGTCTTAACCTCACCTGATACGGTGTCAAGAGACTTACTCAATGCAACAATTTGCTCGTGAAGAGACTTAACGGTTGTTGCTAAATCGCCAAAGGCATTTGTAAGAGAATTTTTGATTTCTGTAACTGCCTCAACAATTACTTCATCAGACTTTGCTACAACAGTTTCAGTTGCAACAACTTCTCCCTCTTCTGTTTTTTCAACAGAAGAATCTGCACTACCATCGCTAGATTTAGCAAGAGCAAGTTCTTCAACTGCTGGTGCCTCCTCAGCAACTGCAACAGTTTCTTCAACTGCTACTGGCTGTGCCTCTGGAGCGACCTTTACTTCTTCAACTGCAGTGTCAACCACTGCTTCTGTTGTTTCAGTCATAGGACTAACCTCCTTTGTAATCTTAATTGTACTAATGCCTTTAGCACTATCAACTAAGAACTTTAGTGTTTCTGTATTATTTTTGTCTCCCTTTTCAATAAAGCCAATGTTTTGCATTGCCTTTCCTGATGTAGGGCTTGTTTCGTTTTCAGACTCTGATACCATAACAATTCCAGTTTCTGAATCCCAAAACACATTTTCAATTTCTGCCTTTGAAAGATATCCACCAACAACATTTTTACCATCTACTTTTTCAATAGATACAATGTTTGCAAATTGGTTTGCAGGATTATCAACCAACGACAACTCAAATAAATCATATTCTTTAATTACACGTATAGTTTTGCTTAGTTCTTCGTTGTATGCGTCGTCCCAATTTTTAATGTTACCGCCAATAGAAAAACCTTTGTATGTTCCGTCTAAAACCTTTTCCCATGCATCTTGTGCACCTTTTGAAACATATGCTGAAACATATACTCCACTATAAAACTTCTTAACTGATGGATCAAAATAACGATCTTCTTTAAATGATACAATTTTTCCAACTGCGGATGGCTGGTGCATCTCACGCAAGTTTCCTCTAAAATTTTTGAATGCTTCAACGCTTGACTCTGTTGTTACGATGTCGCCTTGTTTATCAATATTATCTAAAGTAGCAAAACCAGAAACCATACGACGCTCTATGTCTACCTTACCAATAGGCATTGATAAGCGAACGCTGTCGCCAGTAGTTTCCCAATGAGCCTTATTTATTAACATATCGTTACCATTATACCAAATATTATTACACTTATCTCAATTATTGAGATGAGCGACCTTCACCCTGTGCATTACGACCAGAGATGGTTGTAGTAGAGTCAGAATTGTTATTTGTTCGTTCTGCATCTCTTTGACGATTCCCTGCCACATTAGCCCTTGTATCAGTTGCCTGTCTTGCAGACATAACAAATGGCTCATCCCCATCGGCTCTTTGTGGAAGATCTAACTTTTCACGAGCCTCATTTGGAGTCATAACCTGTGTTTTTACATAGCGCTCAATGATTTGAGATTGAGCAATTTCATCTGTAAGGGTTAGTTCATTAAATTTAAGTTCAAGAATATCTGTCTTTTCACGAACAATCTTATTAACAACCTTCTCAAGATGCTTTTGTGCTGGACGAGATACCTGCTCTTTAAAGGTACGATCTTGTGATAATGCCGCTGCGATTCCAGAATCTGCTCCACCAAGTTTAGAAATTGGAACTTGATGTGCAATTAGAATATCATCACGATTTTGCTTGCGATACTCTTTAAATGACCCCTCTTGTATACCATTCTCAATTGGCTCCATTTTAAACTCAACCTTGTTACTTTCGGTATCTCCAGGAAGTGGGATATAAAGAGTTCTATGTGATTGAGATTTAAGCCCAGTTTGTAAAAATCTAAACATCTTATCTTCACCATCAGATGATAGTTTTGCACCCTTTAAGGTTACGATGTATCTAGGAACTGCCTTGTTTTCAAAGTAGTCAATGTTGTATTGTGAGGCTAATTGATCACCAATAAGTGATGGCATAGCAGCAACAATGTCTGGAATACCATAAAATGTATTTAATGGAGAGTATTCTTTATAGTGGATAATCTCATTTGGACGTGCATCATTAGTCATTGGGTTTGGATTTTTAGCACCAAAGTTTCTAAAATAAACTACTGAATTTCCAATAATTTGAACAAAGCCATCATGTAAACGACGAACACGAACAGTTGTTGCAGGTATATGACCAATGTAGCCAATTTCACCAGTTACTGTTCTACCAATTTCAATAAACCCATTACCAGTTGCCTGAACATCTGTATAAAATTTTTCCATAGTCTTAGTAAATGAATCATCATCGTTAAGGTTTTCTAGCCAATCCTTTAACTCAAGTTTCATTCTTTCAATTCTATTACGAGCACGATCAACTGCTGCCTGATCTTCATTCATTTCAAACCTAAGCATTGTTCTATCTGCAATATCAAAACGATATCCAAGACCAACTACGTTTTCTACCTTAGCATCAATAGCAGCATGATTAGCAAATGATGTGTCATAGAAGTTGGCTAACTCATACATGTTATATGGAGGAGTAATTACGTCAAATAGTCCGTAACCATTTCTATATACCGTGCCAGGATTAATAGCCTTTGATCCTGCATCTACTCCAGATGGTGTGGAATTAGCAGAATCTAGATATTCATTTGTTGCAAAATTCATTGCTTTTGTAACATTCCTTGCAGTTTTTCTACGGAAATTTTGTTGCAAACCTGTAAAATCTTTTAATGCATCCCAAGTTTTATTAAATGGATCTTGTTGTAAAAATGGATTGCCATCTTTTTCTTGTGTGTTTAATCCAACTCTTACGTATTCTTCACTCATCGCTACCATGCTTATCATAGGTTTGTCGTGCTGCTACCCAAGCACCATGATCATTCATGGAAGGAATTAAACCATTTTTCATTCTGTCTAGTTGTTCAGAATGCTCTTCCTCGCTAATTCTTGTAAGTCCAGGGACAAAAACTACCTTGCCTTCACCATCATCGCCGTAATGTAATGCGGCTTTTTTTAACTCTGAAATTTTTGAAATGTCTCCACGGTTTGATGGTATGTTTAAAACGCTACCGTTTCCATCAGTAAACCATGCGCCATTTGACTTTTGGTATACATAAAGACCCCAATTGTAGTCTTTTTCTATTACTTTGCGTCGGACATTGCCAACTTTTTTAAGAATATCGTTATTCATAACCATCAGTATAGCATATTATAGGGCTGAAGCGACAGTCGTTGACCAAATTACATCTTGATATATTTGCATTTTGTCTGAGTCTACACTTAAACCACTTTCATCATCAAATATTATTTTATTAGTGCCTAGGTATGCTCGATAGATGTCTCCTGGACTTACTCCATACAGGTTTGATGACCCTATGACCAATGTTTCATACCAAGTCTTATTTGTTTGCCAATAAGACCATGTAAAGTTAATGGCATCCTCTGTTTTTACCCTAAGCCAAGGTCTTGTAACTGTTCCCTGAATTTGTTGTAAATTATTTGCTTGATAGTATGCCACATTATTAAACAGCACAGGACCATTAATATTAATTGATCCTAAAAATTCATCAAAATTAAGTGCGGTAGAAAAAAATATTCCAAGGACTCCCCACTCTTTATAAGTAAAGACTGGCTCTCTAACTTCTAGACCATTCCAATAATATTGAAAATCATCAACTATTTGACCAGTTGAAAGACTTTTTGCAAAAACTCTTGCTCTTGATCCAGTGTCACTATCTGCTACTATGTAAAATTTAAAGGTATCTTCCTTGTAAATAATCTCAAACAATTCTGTTGGAACTGGTGGAAATTCATCTTCTGAATATCTAAGCCAAAGTTGTACTGCACTAACAAGATAATCTGAAGACAATGCCTGATTTATTGGTAAAGAAATACCACGATCTTCTAAAGAAAGAATATCTCCACGAACTTGAATTCCAGAGTCTTTTGTTAAATAAAGATATGGCGTAGTGCCTTTATAAATAGTAAAAGGATTTTTAGATTTATAGTCATAATAGATTCCTGAACGCTTGTAAGGAAATAAGTCAACCCCAAATCTTGTTCCAACAGGATTAAACGAGTTATCATTAAATGCTTGAGAAGCAAGTTGAAGTCTATTTAATAGAATTGGTTTATGTAATATTCCTCGTACTTTAAATTCTAAATGATAAACAATTGCTAGATCATTAAAATCTACAGTTTTACTTGGATAAACTATTGCATTATTTACAACTTCAAACTTTGTTGTTTCCCAATTTTCATATTCATTTATATCAATAATGGAGTCACGTAAAACTGGTTGAGTAATGGTAAAATCACTATCTAATAAGTTAGCACCATCTTCAATATATTGAAAAGTTAAATAACATCTAACTGCAGAGTCTGTCGTGTCATATTCATAAGTTTTTACAGCCTCTTGATTGGCATCTTCGTAATTATTCCATCCAGTTAGCAGTTGATTGTCAAACTGATAGTATGTTTGTTGAGTTGGTTGAAAATAGTTTTGATATAAATCTGCGTAAGTCCAGGCTGAAACAGTTTCATTTTCTATTAAAGATGTTGGTGACGGAACGCCTACGTTAAACTGTAAAAAATCTAAATCATAAAATTGATTGCCAACGTCATTAGTTACAAACTGAGCAAAATAAGAAAGCGGGAGATAGTCTTGCCAAGATCCAGAGACGCCTATATCTAAAAAGTAAGAATCATAATTTTCTATAGGTAGTAGAGTGTAACTTGATAAATGATTGAATAATGCAATAGCATTCTCTTCTTCTGTGATACCAGAAACAGACATATCGTCAAAAATTGCTATACCGTCAGAATTAAAATAATCAGATATAAGGGTTGTATTTTTTGTTGTAGCAAATCCAACAGAATATATTTTTCCTAAAAAGGTTTTGCTTAAAGAGCCATCTCCACCTATATAAACTTTAAGTGAATTTCGACTACCAAAAAACGTAGAAACATTCCCGCCAAAAGTTTCTATTAATAACTCTATATTAATACCTGCAGAAAATAGTTGATGGGATTCAATAACTTCAGATGTATAGAGTACTTGATTGACACCGTTATAATATAGGTTATAGGTAATTACATTTTGATTTTGCTGAATTGAAAAATAATTATTGTTTAAAGAATTATAAATTTTAAATAAGGTTTGATTAGAGTTAAGGTTGTGATTACTAAATACACCGTAAAAACAATCGACCTTGGTATTTAGAATATTAAAATTATCAAAGTTAAGGTAGCAAGTTTTTGTATTCCAAGAACTGTTAGGCCTAAAAGTTATAAAGGTTTCATCATCAATTGGTCCAGAAACACTATTTTGAATTGACTTATTATCTTCATACAGTTCGGTTAAAGTTTTATCTGATAAAAAAATTTCTGGAAGTTCGTATTCAGGAGTTCTTAAAACTTTTGCTGTTGTTGTTAAATTATCAAAAGACCCTTGTTGCCATTCAGCAAAATCTGGATAACTGTAGTTGGCGGTGTAATCTGCAAAAGAATAATCAATAAATGCAGATGTTCCTCCGTAAGAAGAGTTAATACCCTCTGGAGAAATAACTCCTTGTCCATAAACCCATCTCCTTTTTGCTACATTTATAGGAACCTGATAAGAATAAATAGCAACACAATCTATATCAATTGGAGTAATATCATCATATGCATAAAACCCTAGCCAGTCTTGGTTTTTATTTGATTCGTTATACTCTTCTGGTAGTTCAAGATTATCTGTTTCAATTGTTAAAGATATAACTTCTTCTCCATTTAAAATTAAACTTGCAGCATTCCTAATTAATCTAATCTGAATAAGCATTGGTCTAAACCACTCTCCAACAAAATGAGATGAAAAATTTTTACCTATTACTAATGTTAGAAACCCGTTATCAACATAAACACCATCTTCTGATGCTATTGGACCAAATATTTTTTTAGAAGTAGGAGAGTCTGAGTTTATTCTTGCCCAAAATTCTACGGTGTAGTCTTTATACTGACCAACTTTATTTAAAAACCCCTTTCCTGGAACAATTAAGGATGGTTCTCCGCTAGGATTTGCTCTAAGAGTTGTTATATTTGATGCTCCATAAACTAAAGGTATGCTTGTATTTTTTGCAAAAAGACTATTATCTGAAACTATATGATAGGCATTATCAAGAACATTGTTTCCAGACACTCCGTAGGCTGGTGAAGGAATTACTTGATCTGAAGTTAATGCTATTGCCGCTGGCATTGATATTGGGACAACCCCAAGTGATTGATAATTAAATTCTTCAGACCATTGACCAACGCTGACTCCATTTATATAATACAAATAGTCAGAGGATGTTGCACCACCAGTTTGAGAAGTTATTTTTATTACAACCCTAAGTGTTGTATTTTCACTGACTATTTCTGAAGTTTGTGAAACAAAAACCCAAGAATTTTCTGTAAGATTTTCATAAGTTTTTAATTTTTGAACTACACTTGCTGTTGTTGTGTCTGTGTATTCAAAACCAATAGATATAGAGTTTATGTGTACGCTGTCAACGTATATGTGAGCACCTACACAAAATGTACCAAGATCTGTATTTAAATCTGAAAAGTTTACTAACTCTGGGCTGATGCAAACAATATCTGCAGTTGCTCCTGCAGGAACAGTTCCTAATAGTTTATTTACTTTTACTGTAGAAAATGGTGCGTCTACATCTGATGTTTCTAAAGAGACGGTTGCCCCACTTACCGTCCAAAAATCTTGAATATCTTGATAATCTAAATCAAATAAACTTATATAGTCAACAGTTTGATCCAAAGCCCATAGCGCCAGAGGATGCTCAGAAAATATCTTTTCTGCATATAAGTTAGACGGGTTGGCCATAGTTCTCCTATCCCCTTATTATAGCAGGATGAAGGCTAGTATAATTTAATTTCGCAAGCGTCTGTTGAGCAATATTTTTCAGACTCTGCGTCAAGATTATCCTTGCCATCATAGATAGCGGACCAATCAATTTTACCAATTTTTCCAACGTAAGAGTTATATTCTTCTCTTGTAATATTTGTATATGGTTGTTGAGGATAAGTTTTATTACCCATCGGCAGAAATGAAACTGCCTTTAATTGACCTTCATACATGTGTAATGCTGGAGCAATATGCTTAGTCTCAGATTCCTTGTCAAATGATAAAGTTACAGATACTCCATTGTCAGACCAATACTTTTGAGCGGTAGCAGCCAAACCAATCTTTTCAAAAAGACTTACATCCTTCTCAGAACGAGGATGTCCAGATGCTACTGGGAAATATACTACTGAAGTGTTTGCTGATACTACGTCATCTTCAATTTTATACCCTGCCGCTTTAAATAAATGCACCATTGGATCTGTATTACCAAACCTTATAGCACGAAGATAGAATTCTCCTCCTGGACCCCAATGAACTCCTGGTGTTGCACCAGATAATAGTGAAACAGATCCTGAAGGTTTGACGGTAGTTACACGAATTGACTCACGTACACATAACCATTCTGAATAGGTATGATCATATGCACGAATCCTTTTATACCCTTCGTCCATCCACTCACGAATTACTGGCATACCTTTTTTATCTGCAAAAGATGCAATACCCGTAAGAGATGTTCCGATACGACGATTACGTTGCATGATTCCATTTGTGGTTTGCCAATGTGTTGGCATAAGCGTAACAGTTTTACCGTATAAATAAGCAAACTTCAATGTACGTAAAAAGTCTTCTTTATCTTCATGACGATTTAAATGAACTTCTACAAGTGTACATAATTCATAACTTTCCAATGGTTGCTCAGCGCAAGGGTTGAAGCCCATAACACGAGAATCTTTATAATCTGGAGCGTCCGCTAATCTTCCATAATCTCTAGCAACATCTAGCCAAATAAATCCTGGCTCTCCATTGTCTGCAATTAAGTCAACATAGTCTTCATACTTTGTTCCAACTTCTGCAGAGATAGAATTATTAGACATCCAGGCCCATCCTGGATTCTTTGAATCAAATGAGTTTCTATCTGGAAAAACCTCTGCATTTTTTAAATTAATAAAATTTTTATCTTCTGGTAGTCCTAAAGCCAATGTAGCAGAACGACGAACATTTCCAGAAACAACGCATGTCCCAATAAGGTTTACAATGTCTACTATTGCACGAGAATCAAGTGTTTCTCCTACTCTCCCGCCAATTACCCTGTCTATCTTACTATGTAATGCAATCAGTGGTTCTGGACCGCTAGCAACCCCGCCAAAGCCTTTTATGGGTGCTCCTAGTGGACGAATAAGGTCATAGTTAAACTTTTGTATAGCCTGATTAGGGCGTAGGTATGAATTTAAAAGCATTCTTACTGAGTCAACCCACCCCTCACGAGTATCTGGAATATCCCATACATTTTCTGGCTCTGTTGGATCATAGATAGGCATTTCCTTGTCTTGACCGACGGTATCAAACCCCACACCAATACCCAACATTAAAGCATCCATAACCCAAGCAAATAATGCTCCAGGATCATTGCGATCAATATCACGAGTAGATACCATTGCACAGTTTTGAAGGGAAGCAGAGTTGCGTTTCTCCATGGTCATAGGAGTACCAAATGCCCAAAGACCTCGGCCTGGTGGAGTCCACTTTAATTCAAACATTCTTTGAAAGGCTTCTTGAGCAGACTTTTGTGCTTTATTGTCGTTCCATGGAAGTCTATTATCTTTAGCGTGGTTCTTTTGTACAGAGTACATTCCTTCAATTACCCGTTTGCAAACCTCATGCCATCTTTCTTTTGTTCCGTCTTCTTTCATACGAGAATATGTACGTATAAAGGTAATCTCACCTAAAGAGTTTGAACCTGCATCTGAAAAACCAAATGGGGCTGGTATCTCGGTATATTTATTTACAAACTCATCTGACAAACGAAAAGAAAAAATATCTGACATTTATGTTCCAACTTTCTATTAAAATACTATAAGTGCTTTGTAAAATCCAAAGTAGTGTTAAGTATATCATAAAATTAAAAAGAAAAACACGCTTATTTAAGGCGTGTTAATCTCTAGTTAAGAGTTAGTGCTTTGTATTTTAGTAAGCACCCATAATTATAATTGCTTCGTCTACTCCTGCTGATGCACTAGCAAATGATAAAACTCCAGAACCATCTGTTGTTAAAACCTGGTTGGCAGTTCCATCTGCTGAAGGAAGTGTCCATACTTTATTTGCTGCAACGGTTGCTGGTGACTTAAAACCAACATAGTTGCTTGAGTCTGTATCTGCTAATCTAAGTTCTGCTGTAGCATTAAGAGTAAGTGCTGTTGTTGCTATTGCACTTGCTAGTGTTTTATTTGAAAGGGTTTCAGATACATCTTTAAGAGCGGTTCCATTCATAGAGTATGACTTACCAGAAGCAAGGTTGATGTGTTCTGAAGATGTCCATGAATCTGTTGCGTCTACCCAATTAAAGGTTTTATCTGTTGCTCCCTTTAATGTTATACCGCCACCATCTGCTGTTACGTCTGAAGGCGTAGCAACATCTCCAAGGACAATGTTCTTGTCATCTATTGTAAGAGTAGTTGAGTTAATTGTTGTGGTTGTACCATTAATTGTTAGGTCACCAGAAAGTGTTAAGGATGTACCAGTTGCTACTCCAATATCTGGTGTTACCAATGTTGGTGATGTTGCAAATACTAAAGCGCCAGATCCTGTTTCACCAGTAACTGCTGCTGCTAAGTTTGAAGAAGAAGGCGTTGCTAAGAAAGTTGCAACTCCTGTTCCAAGTCCACTTACGCCAGTTGCTATTGGTAGCCCTGTTGCATTTGTAAGAACACCAGAAGCAGGTGTACCAAGTGCGGGTGTAGTCATTGTTGGTGATGTTAAAGTTTTGTTTGTAAGTGTTTCTGTACCCGCA
>Ga0214921_10001126_pt1 | contig 46397 bp, 40 predicted proteins | sample LL1505_MetaG_FD_177992 | JGI IMG/M metagenome (GOLD analysis project Ga0214921, IMG submission 177992) | Freshwater microbial communities from Lake Lanier, Atlanta, Georgia, United States - LL-1505 | ecosystem: Environmental > Aquatic > Freshwater > Lake | place: USA: Georgia | collected... | reverse complement strand
CAACCCCTTTTTATCCCAGAAGTCCGTATGCAGTAGCTAAGCTTTATGCTTATTGGATAACTGTGAACTATCGCGAAGCGTATGGGATGTATGCCTGTAATGGCATTCTCTTTAATCATGAATCCAAGCGTCGCGGCGAAACCTTCGTCACCCGCAAAGTAACGCGCGGCTTAGCCAATATTGCGCAAGGCCTAGAAGAGTGCCTCTATTTGGGAAATATCGATGCCCTGCGTGACTGGGGTCATGCCAAAGACTATGTACGCATGCAGTGGCTCATGCTCCAGCAAGACAAGCCCGAAGACTTTGTGATTGCTACGGGCGTGCAGTTCACTGTCCGTGAATTTATTACCCGCAGCGCTAAGCAACTTGGCATTAGCTTAAAGTTTGAAGGCGCCGCCGAACATGAAAAAGCCATTATTACTAAGATCGAAGGCGACAAGGCCCCCGCCTTAAAAGTGGGTGATGTGATTGTAAAAATTGATTCTCGTTACTATCGTCCAACCGAAGTAGATACCCTCTTGGGCGATCCCAAGAAAGCAAAAGAGAAATTGGGCTGGGTTCCTGAGATTACCCTTGATCAAATGATTGAAGAGATGGTTGATAATGACCTAGATCAAGCGAAGCAATATGCTTTGTTAAGCAAGAATGGCTTCAGCATAGTAGTTGGTCAAGAAAATTGAAACAAAAAATAATCTAAAGAAAGTAATGAAAAAAATTACAAATCCAAAAGACATCATAAATTTATGCCAAATGAATTAAATCAGAAAATATACGTCGCAGGTCATCGAGGTATGGTCGGCTCTGCCATCGTAAGTAATTTACAAACTAGAGGGTTTGCCAATATTGTTATCCGATCTCACACTGAACTCGATTTAACTAATCAAGTAGAGGTGGCAGCTTTCTTTGGAAAAGAAAAGCCCGACCAAGTCTATTTGGCAGCGGCTAAAGTGGGCGGTATTCATGCTAATAACACCTACCCTGCCGAGTTTATTTACAATAACTTGATGGTGCAAAGTAATGTTATTCATCAGGCATTTTTGAATGGGGTTAAAAAACTTCTCTTTTTGGGCTCAAGTTGTATTTACCCCAAGCTGGCACAGCAACCTATTAGTGAAAATCAATTGCTCGCTGGTAAGCTTGAGCCAACAAATGAGCCTTATGCAATTGCCAAAATAGCTGGTATCAAGCTCTGTGAGAGCTACAATCGGCAGTATGGTACGTCTCATGGAGTGGATTACCGCTCAGTGATGCCAACTAATCTTTATGGACCTGGTGATAATTACCACCCCGAAAATAGCCATGTCATTCCAGCCTTAATTAGGCGTTTTCATGATGCGAAAGTGAGCAATGCGCCTGAAGTAGTGATCTGGGGTACTGGTAGCCCAAGGCGTGAATTTTTATATGTAGATGATATGGCTGCAGCCGCAATATTTGTAATGGAGTTGGATAAAAAAACTTATGACCAGAATACTCATCCGATGCAAAGCCACATTAATGTGGGTTTTGGTGGCGATATTACGATTAAGCAATTAGCAAAATTTATTAGTGATATAGTTGGGTACAAAGGCAAGATCTTTTATGATGTCAGTAAGCCTGACGGATCATCACAAAAGTGGTTGAGTTCAAAAAAGATTAATCAATTAGGCTGGAAACCCAAAACTGATCTCATGACAGGTCTTTGCAATACCTACAGTGATTTTAAAAAATTGTCGTGCAAATTCTCACCAAATAGTTTAATACAATAATTTGTTATTACTTTAATCTTATTAAGTATTAAATAATCCCAGCAGAAAAGCAAAACTTAAGTTTATGAATAAAAATTTAATTGCAAAAAATAGCATACCACTAAATTTTTTTGAAATCATATTCGAGTTTTGGAAGACCATCCTAGCCTGGGTTTTTTTCTGCGCGTTAGCAGGATGGGCTTACCTTTATTTTGCCCCGAAGGAATATCAAGCTTCTGCCCAAATTAATTTAGCTGTAATTGCAGATTCTAAAGACATCAATCATTTTTCCTCAATATTAGTTGAAGAGCCAGCTAAGCTGATTTTGCGTATGTCTGTACCAACCATTTATACACCCCAAACTATTCAAGAGTGTCGCCTTGCCATTCCGGAAGTAAGCGGCGATGTATTGGCAAAAAAAGTAAAAATAACTATTCCAAAGGGGATCAATAGTTTAGTGGAACTAAAAATAAATGCTAATTCTCCCGATTACGTCGAGGCCTGTTTTTTAGCAGTGTTTAATTTAATTAAATCCTTGCAGGAAAATTTAACCACTCAATATTTTAATAAACTCAAGACCCGGCTGAATACTCAGCAGGAATTATTGACTAAAGCAAGCCAGACTATTGCTCGTTTGGAAAAGCTAGACAGTGTTTACACAGTTAAGTATTTATCTTTAAGCGAGGAGATACGCTACCGAAGTGACCAAGTTATGATCTTAAAAACTATAATTGCTAGTCATGAAACGAGGTTACCTACTCTAGTGGCTCCAATTTATATCAGGAGTAGGCCTGATGCTACCTCAATGATAAGTATGGTGTTATCGGGGGCTTCCTTGGGATTTTTAATGGGATTTTTATTTGTCTTCTTCCGCATTTGGTATCGATCCAACCGAAATTAATTGCGAAACGCTGACTTCTTTAAAAACACTCATTCTATTGATTGGTTTATATTACCAAAATTTCCACAATATTCAATCCATTTTCTCTCAGGGCATTATGATTAAGTATGGCCATGACTTTAAATTGTCAAAGTACCTTTCTTTTTTAAAGAGCACTAATGAAGTCATATAAAAGCGAAATTTTGGAGATCAACACGCATCAAATCAACTATTTTTAGAGAAGTAAATCCAGCGTCAAGATCGGAGGCATTCAAACTCAGTAACCTATGTTCTGGCTGCTCGATATAGATGCATAATGTTGCCCTCGACTAGTAAGTCTAAAATTAGCCTTTAGAGGATACAACCTGCAGTTCCAACCATTTACTAGTTTGTTTATCTGAAAAGCTCAATCATCTTTAGGTTGAGTATGGTTAAAATCTATTTCAGTGTGCGTTGTGATAGCATAACTATCGGGGTAGGTCGCTAAGATGCAAAGACATGTCTTTCATAGGCCCCAGTCTAACCCTGGTTAAGATTAGATTTTTTGTAATTTAGTTTGAGTAGTGGGCATCAATAGCGTTAATGATCAGCTTTTACAAGCTTATATAATGATTTTTATACAGTGAGCCAACCATGATGTTTTATTGAAAATCATTGATAAGCTATAAATTAACTTATTAAGTTGAGTTTGGCGGGTTAAAAATGTGGCAATCTGGCGATTTATGGAAGCGTCGCCACCTTTTGTAAAGGTTTGTTAATTAGGTTTTATATAATTAATCTTATTGAGCTTAGCATGTTTATTATTAGTTAAACATATGTTTGATGATCCAAATACATTCAACTGTTAAGCGAAAAGTTGATAAATTTATTGAAAAAAAGAATTTCCGGTGGTTGGTATTTAGGGAAATTTTCTTAGTTTTATTGAAATGAATTTTTTATGCTGATCCTATATGGTGCCCAATAATACCTCATCAAAGATTCTACTTGGCATTAAGCTGTGGGCGCATTTAACAAAATTGCGAAAAAAACAACTTTTTATGCTTTTTGGCTTAATGGTACTAACTTCCTTCACAGAGGTAATTAGTATTGGGGCTGTTCTACCATTTCTTAGTGTAATCGTAAGTCCCGAAACTTATTTTAGCTTGCCAGGCATTAATCTACTTATTGAGTTACTGCGCTTAAACCATCCAAGAGAGTTGCTATTACCCGTAACGGTAATTTTTATTCTAGCGGCACTTCTTGCTGGGACTGTTCGGATAACTCTCTTATGGGCTCAGACTAAATTAAGTATGGCTATTGGCGCTGATTTTAGTATTCAAGTCTATGAACGGACACTCTACCAACCCTATAGCTTGCATTTGCAGCGTAACAGTAGTGAGATTTTAGCGGGAATACAAAAAGCAAACGCTATTGTTCCTCAATTTATACAACCAGTTCTCACTATTCTTAGCTCACTTTTGATAATGATTGCTATTGTTAGTGCTCTCTTAGCTCTTAAACCTATCCTGGCGATTAGTACATTCGTTGGATTTGGGCTAATTTATAGCGTAGTTATAAGTGTAACTAGACAACGTATTATCACTAATAGCAAGACTATAGCGGTTCAGCAAAGTAAAGTAGTGAAAGCTATTCAGGAGGGATTGGGCGGCATTAGAGATGTTTTGATTGATGGAACGCAGCCAGTTTATTCAAAAATTTATCGTAAAGCCTTTATTCCTATGCAGCTTGCAAGTGCCACCAACCAAGTAATTGGCGCAAGTCCGCGATATGGATTAGAAGCTCTAGGTATGGCGCTCATTGCAGGATTGGCTTACATGTTATTTCCTCATGGGGCGCAGGTTGATAGTTTAACTAGTGCCATTCCTGTCTTGGGCGTTTTAGCTTTGGGGGCACAGCGGCTATTACCAATTTTTCAACAAATTTACACTGCTTACATTCGCATAAAAGGTAATTATTCAAGTATCCAGGATGCTCTAAACTTGCTTGATCAGCCTATGCCAAATTTTCTTTGCAACTCTAATGCCAAGCCTTTAAGTTTCTCTCGTGCTATTACATTTAAAGAAGTTGGTTTTCGTTATACGCCAGATGGGCCTTGGGTGTTTAGGCATATTAACCTCGAAATCTCAATAGGTAATCGAGTTGGTATTTTAGGCATAACTGGTGGTGGTAAAAGTACTTTGCTCGATATTGCAATGGGATTATTGCCCGTTACTGAGGGTAAAATATTTATAGATAATACTCCCCTAACAATAGCCAATACTCGTTTGTGGCAGGCGCATATTGCGCACGTGCCGCAAGTAATATTTCTCACAGATGCAACCATTGCAGAAAATATTGCTTTTGGTGTTCCAATTGAAGATATAAATTTTGAGCGTCTGAAATTTGCTGCATCGAGGGCGCAAATAGACAAGGATATAGAAAGTTGGAGCGAGGGCTACGAAACTTTAGTGGGTGAAAGAGGGGTTCGACTTTCTGGCGGTCAGCGACAACGAATTGGTATTGCAAGGGCATTATACAAAGAGGCTAAAGTTATTATGCTTGACGAGGCAACAAGCGCACTAGACAATGCAACAGAGTCTTCAGTTATTGAGACATTAGACAAATTAGGCTCAGATATAACTGTAATTATTATTGCTCACAGATTGACTACATTAAGAAACTGTGATCAGATTTTAGAATTGAATAATGGCACTCTTCAATTTTTGGGTGGATATAAGCAAATGATTGAGATAAAAAATTATGCAAATCTCACACATTAGTGGTGACTATTTGGTTAGCGTTAGAAATTAAAATGATATATCGCAAACGTTTCTCCGCTGTAATTTAGAGGTTATTGATAATGAGTAAAAAAATTAAAATAATGGGAGCTGGTTCAATTGGAAATCATCTCGCAAATGCATCAAGAACGCTTGGTTGGCATGTGGATTTGTGTGATGTTGATACATCTGCATTAGAACGAACGCGTACGGAGATATACCCAAGTCGGTATGGAAATTGGGATGAGCAAATTCATCTTTTTCAGAATAACGACGCACCAGTTGGTGGATATGATTTGATATTAATCGGAACCCCTCCTAATGTGCACATCTCTCTCGCAATGAAAGCTCTGGAGGAGCGTCCTAAAGCAGTAGTAATTGAGAAACCTATTTGCGGACCAGACCTATTGGGAGCTCAACAAATGTATGAGCGTGCTAAGGAGCTTGGTGTGGCAATATTCGTAGGTTACGATCATGTGGTGGGCAAAGCCTCTCGTATAGCATCGAATATAACAAAGACTGATTTTCTAGGGTCTGTAAGAACGCTTGATGTTGAGTTCCGTGAGCATTGGGGAGGAATTTTTAATGCGCATCCTTGGTTGTTTGGACCCTCTGACTCGTATCTGGGAAATTCTATGTTAGGAGGCGGAGCGTCAGGTGAGCACTCTCATGCTGTAAATTTATGGCAACATTTTGCAGGTGAAATTGGAGGTGGACGTGTCATTGAGGTGCAGGCTACGCTTGATATGGTTAATGACGGTAAGGTCAGCTACGATCGCATTTGTGCAATGAATTTATATACTGAAAATGGGATTGTAGGTCGTTGCATTCAAGATGTCGTTACGAAACCACCTCGTAAGTGGGCGCGTATTCAGTATGAAAATGGCCACATTGAATGGCACTGTGGGCGTGAGCCTGGGGTAGACTTTGTTTGTGCAGAATTGCCTGGAAAAATTACCCTAGAGCAGCGTATACAGAAGACTAGGCCTGATGATTTTATTGAGGAATTAATGCATATTGATAAGTTACTAGATTCAAACTCTAAAGATTCACCAATATCAATTGACCGTGGCCTTGATACAATGCTCGTTATTGCTGCTGCACATCTATCACATAGTTCTGGTCGCAGGGTTTTAATTGACTATTCAAAAGGTTATTGTCATGAAGCCATCAGAACTATTTAAATATTGGGTTCATTTATAAATGAAATATATAAACAAATTCAATTTCAAAAATTTATTCGTTCTTGACTTAGCAAATAATCATCAGGGTGATTTTTTGCATGGTTCTCGGATCATTAGTGAGTGCGCTGATGTGGTTGACAGGCACTGTGTCCGCGCTGTTATTAAGTTTCAGTTTCGTGATTTGCCTAATTTTATTCATTCTGATGAGCGAAAATCATCTACAAATAAACATACCCCACGTTTCTTGTCAACCCAGTTATCTTGGGATGAATTTAAAAAATTATTAGCAGTCGTACGCAGACGTAACATGTTGGCGATGTGTACGCCCTTCGACGAATCTTCGGTAGATAAGATAATAGAGTTTGATTTCGATCTAATTAAGGTTGCTAGCTGTTCAGCTCGTGATTGGCCTTTGCTCGAAAAAATTGCAAGTTCTGGCTTACCTGTTATCGCCTCTACTGGCGGGTTAATACAAAAGGAAGTTGATGACTTAGTTAGTTTCCTAATTCATAAAGGATGTGATTTTGCATTAATGCACTGCGTATCAATTTATCCAACGCCTGACGACGCTTGCCAGCTTGGCAATATTAGTGGTTTTAAAGAGCGTTACCCAGGTCGTGTAGTTGGATGGTCAACACATGAGCCTCCGCAAGATACGGTACAAATTGGATTAGCATTAGCACTTGGTGCTGAGATGTTTGAGCGTCATGTGGGAGTTGAAACTGAAAAAATAAAACTTAATGCGTATTCATCCACTCCCAGTCAAATAGATGACTGGTTTAATGCATATGCTCGTGCGGTAAATTTAGTTGGCGAGCGTTCTCGTAATCAGCCTTTAGCATTGGAGCGTAAGTCAATTGATGAGTTGCGTCGCGGTGTTTTTTCTAAAAACTCTTTAGAAGTTGGACAAGAATTGACAGTGGATGATATCTACTTTGCTTTTCCTCTTCGACCAGGACAATTGGCTTCTGGGGATTGGAAATCCGGAATCATTCTAAATGAACCTTTAGAGCAAGATCAGCCATTAAACCTAAAAGATTTAATAATTCCTGACGACCCTCTTGAGCAAATTATTAAAAATGCTATACATGAAGTTAAGGCTTTGCTTGCCTATGCCAGGGTTCCTTTATCTCATGAATTTAGTACAGAGTACTCTCATCACTATGGTGTGATTAACTTTCGTGAAATAGGTGTTGTACTTATTAATGTAATTAATAGAGATTATGCAAAAAAGATTCTTGTTCAATTGCCAGGCCAAAGGCATCCAATGCATTTTCATAAGCTCAAGGAAGAAACTTTTATCGTTTTATGGGGTGAGTTAATCAGTGATTTGGATGGGCGTGAACGGACTCTTGGGCCCGGTGATACTTTGATGGTCCCTCCAGGGGTTTGGCACTCATTCCGAACTGATTTAGGTTGTGTATTTGAGGAAATTTCAACAACCGTGTATTCAAATGATTCAGTTTATCGTGATCAAGCAATAAATATACTTACCTCAAAACAACGAAAAACAAGTGTTGATCACTGGGGCAGATTTCAAATTGGAGAACAATTGCGTGGAGAAAAATTGAAATATGCGGAAACATAGATGTATAGTCTTTGATTTCGATGGCACATTGGTTGATTCTAATAAAATTAAAAAGGACGTTTTCCTTTACGTGGCATCTCTTTATGGGGGACATTCTGCAATGTCCATAGTTTTAAATGAGACCTCAGGAGATCGTCATCAAATAATGACTGCTTTTTCTTCAGTGATAGATACAAAAAAAACTGTAGATAATCTTGTCGTGGAGTACAGTCAGTATGCGGATTTGGCAGTTGCAAAAGCAAAATCTTTTCCAGGGGCTGAAAGCTTATTAAGGGCCTTACATGATTCTGGCAAGTTAGTTTTTCTTAGTTCTGCCACGCCGATTAATAGCCTAAGAGAAATCATTAATTATCGTGGTTGGCAGGGACTATTCCATGGTATTTACGGGATGCCATCAAGTAAAACTAATACCCTGCAAGAATTAATTAAACAAGAGAAACTAAAAGTTGAAGAAGTTGCTGTTGTTGGTGACGGTGAGGATGACTTTGAAAGTGCGAAGATAATAGGGTGTCATTTTTTCCCTGTAGGGGAAGCTCGTGGGATTGCACCAAGCAGACCTATATATAGTCTTGTTGATCTGCGCAATATTTTTCTTTACGAAGAAAGTAATTCAAATAATTTGAGTTATTAAAATAGCTGGTTGTCTATCTGCTTGGTGTTTTTAATAAATGATTAAAGAAAAAAAAATTTTGGCAGTTGTTCCAGCTCGGGGTGGGTCGAAGGGGATTTTGATGAAAAATCTCCGCACTGTCGGGGGGGTATCCTTGGTGGGGCTTGCGGGTCATATCGCTTCTTCGATAGTGGAAATTGATAGGCGTATTGTCAGCACTGATCATATCGACATTGCAAATGCAGCTAAAGCTGCTGGACTTGATATGCCCTTCTTGCGCCCATATGAGATTTCAGGTGATTGTATTAGTGATTTTCAAGTCTTGTTGCATGCGCTTTTTGCTACTGAGGCTTGGGATGGTCAGCGTTATGATCTCGTGTTAATGCTGCAACCTACATCCCCATTACGTACCTCTAAGGATGTTTTGGGGGCAATTAATATGTTGATTGAGGGGCGATATGACGCAGTTTGGACAGTTTCTGAAACTGACTCCAAGGCACATCCGTTAAAGCAATTGGTTCTCAATGATGGATTAATGGATTATTGGGATTTGCGAGGCTCTGATATTGTAGCTCGACAACAGTTGCATCCTACATATCACCGTAATGGTGTTGCATATGTGATTACTCGTGAGTGTTTGATTGATCAGAAAAGTATAAAGGGGACACGAACTGGTGCATATATTGTTCCCGGTGATCAGATTTCTATTGATACTGAAAAAGATATTGAATATGTTGAGTTTCTTTTAGCGAATCAGTCTAAAAAAAGTTAAACTGAATTTAGTAGAACTTTTTATGTCAAATTTGTTTGATTGATTGTAGGTAAAAAGACTTAAATTAGGAGCATAAATTTTTCAAATTCTTTTTGAAAATTTTTTTATTGAGAAATGACATTTAATAAAATTTTAATTACTGGCGCTGATGGCTTTATTGGATCGCATTTGACGGAAGAGCTTATTCATTTGGGATTTAATGTCAGAGCATTTGTACACTATAACTCTTTTAATTCTTGGGGATGGCTTGATCATTCTGCTGGCGATATAAAAGAAAAACTTGAGGTTTTTACTGGGGATGTACGTGATCCATACGGTGTAAAGCGAGCATTAGAGGGTTGTGATGCGGTACTTCATCTTGCGGCTTTAATTGCTATCCCCTACTCATACCATTCTCCGTCAACATACGTTGATACAAACATAAATGGCACTCTGAATGTTTTACAGGCAGCTCGTGAGTTGGGTGTTTCTCGGATAATACATACCTCAACTAGTGAGGTGTATGGCACAGCCCAATTTGTACCTATAACAGAATTGCATCCATTGCAGGGGCAATCGCCATATTCCGCAAGTAAAATCGCAGCCGATCAATTAGCATATTCATTTTATTCATCGTTTAATCTACCGGTGGTAACTGTTAGACCTTTTAACACCTATGGCCCCAGACAATCAGCACGTGCTGTGATCCCAGCAATCATAACGCAAATCATAAGCGGCAAAAAAAAGATTAAGTTAGGCGCGTTAAAACCTACGCGAGATTTTAGTTATATAAAAGATACGGTCGCAGGATTTATTAGTGCGCTTCAAAGCCCTAATGGTTGTGGCGAAGTTGTCAATCTTGGAAGTAATTTTGAAATTTCAATTGGTGAAACGGCGGAGTTAATTGCCGAGATTATGGGTAAGGATGTTGATTTTGTCTCGGATGAACAGCGATTTCGACCTTTCAATTCTGAAGTGCATCGTCTTTGGGCTAACAACGATAGAGCAAAAAATATTTTCAATTGGTCACCAAAATATTCGGGGCGAGATGGATTTAGACAGGGTTTGATTGAAACTATTGAGTGGTTCTCTAATCGGAGAAACTTAAATAATTATAAGTCAAATATATATAACATTTAAGATTAAAGGTGTTGTGAAAAATAGCCTAACTTTTGAACAGGATGTAATTGACGCCTTACGTAGGGTCTTGGGACCTGGCACACATGCGCTTCATGAACCTAAATTTATAGGCAATGAACAAAATTATGTGCAAGAATGCATTACTTCAACTTATGTTTCTTCCGTTGTCCTTTTGTGGATCGTTTTGAAATGGAGTTGGCAAAATCTACGTCTGCGCGTAGGGCTGTTGCGGTAGTTAATGGAACTGCTGCATTACAGGTGGCGCTCCAAGTCGCAGGGGTGAAATCTGGAGACGAGGTTGTTTTACCCGCTCTTACGTTTATTGCTACGGCAAATGCGGTATGTCATGTTGGAGCTATCCCACATTTTGCGGATAGTGTAGAGTCAACTTTAGGTCTTGATCCAGTTGCGCTTCGTGAATGGTTAGGTTTTGTTTCTGAACCATGTACGGGGGGCATTCGTAATCGCTATACTGGTCGCCAGATTAGTGCGGTAATTCCTATGCATACATTTGGTCACCCTTGTGATATGGATGGGCTTTTGGCAATCGCAAGAGATTTTCAACTAATTTTGGTTGAGGATGCGGCTGAATCTCTTGGAAGTTTCTATTATGGTAAACACACCGGCACGATGGGCATGTTAGGAGTACTTAGTTTTAATGGTAATAAAATCATTACTACTGGTGGGGGTGGTGCAATACTCACAAATGATGTTTATTTGGCAGATTATGCTAAGCATCTCACGACGACAGCAAAAATCCCTCATCGTTGGACTTATACTCACGATGCAATTGGTTATAACTTTCGTATGCCAAACATTAATGCAGCATTGGGCTGTGCTCAGTTAGAGCAATTACCTAATTTTATTGCTTCAAAGCGTAAATTAACTTCTGTTTATGTAGACACTTTTTCTTCGATTAATGATGTTAAATTGATGGTCGAACCAAAGGGATGTCTCAGTAACTACTGGCTTCAAACTCTAATTTTGAGTGAATCGTTTACTAATAAAATAGATAGAGTTTTGAAGGCAACTAATGATGATGGTCTTATGACTCGTCCCGCTTGGACTTTAATTAGTACTTTAGAACCATATAAAAATTGCCCGCAAGCGCCACTTCATACTGCAAAGTTGCTTGCTAGTCAGATAGTTAACTTACCTAGCAGCGCAGGGATTGTTTGATGATTATTGGTTATTTTGCTGATGGCCCATGGGCGCATCGAGCATTAAATTCGTTGCTTGCTAGAGAGGATATTAAAGTCGCCTTCATTTGTGCTAGAAGTGATGTACCTGATATGGCTTTAGAGGTAATTGCTCAGCGTAACAATATTCCCTTCTTGATTCCTCAAAATGTAAACGATGATGCGTTTATTGGACATTTAAAAAAATATGGTTGCGATCTTTTTGTGTCGATGTCATTCAACCAAATTTTTAAAAAAGTTTTCATAGATTTACCTCCGAGAGGAGTTATAAATTGTCATGCTGGAAAGTTGCCATTTTATCGTGGCAGAAATGTATTGAATTGGGCTTTAATTAATGATGAACAGGAGTTTGGTGTAACAGTTCATTTTGTTGATGAAGGTATTGATTCGGGCGACATTATTCTACAAAAATGTTTTGAAATAACGGAAAAAGATACATATGGTTCACTTCTCGAGCGTGCATATGAAGCGTGTTCTGAGTTATTGATTGAGGCAATAAGTGATATTATCAAAGGCAATGTAAAGCGACAAACTCAATCTTCCATTCATCCTTTTGGATCTTATTGTTCAAGTAGAGGTATAGGTGACGAGAAGTTATCATGGAATCAATCGTCTAGGCAGGTATTTAATTTTGTTCGGGCGATTTCTCTACCAGGACCGCTTGCGCGGTGCTATATAGATCTTTGTGAATTTAAAATAATAGCAGTGGAATACATTCCTGAGGCTCCTTCTTACATTGGTTTCCCGGGGGCAGTTTTGGGAAAAGATGTTAAAGGTTTTTTGGTTAAAACTGGTGATTCTTATGTTCGGCTTGTGGCTTGGGAAGCGGATATAAAGTTAAAAGTTGGGGATAGGTTTCAGTCATGAGTGTTTTAGTAATTGCTGAGGTTGGTGTTAATCACAATGGTTGCTTAGATCTTGCAAAGCAATTAGTTGATGTCGCTGTTGAGGCTGGTGCAAATTTAGTTAAATTTCAAACTTTTAGATCTGAAAATATAGTAACTCGCAGCGCACCAAAAGCACAATATCAAATTAACAACACAGATTTTTCTCAGTCACAATATGAAATGTTGCAAAAGCTTGAATTAACACCCAAAATGCATGAAGAATTGATTGAATATTGTAGAAATAAAAAGATTATATTTTTTTCAACAGCATTTGATATTGAAGGCTTGGATTACTTAGCCAAGCTCGGGATGAAATTTTTTAAAATTCCATCTGGTGAGATTACTAACTTGCCTTATTTGCAGCATGTTGGTAGCTTTTGTGGCCCAATAATTCTTTCTTCGGGCATGGCCACGCTAGGTGAGATTGAAAAAGCAGTCGATTTATTAGAGAATGCAGGCACATCGAGATCCAAAATCACTGTTTTACATTGTAATACGGAATATCCTACACCCATGCATGATGTAAATCTGAGGGCAATGGGTACTATTCGCGAGGCACTTGGCGTTGCGGTGGGGTATTCTGACCATACTCTTGGTATAGAAGTTCCTATAGCGGCAGTAGCCCTAGGTGCGACTGTGATTGAAAAGCATTTGACGTTGAATCGAAGTTTGCCTGGCCCTGATCATAAGGCGAGCATTGAGCCCTTTGAGTTTAAAGCTATGGTTCATGCTATTCGTAACATTGAGGAGGCTATGGGTAGCAGCATTAAGCGGCCAAGCCCTAGTGAAATAAAAAATATTCATATTGCACGCAAGTCATTAATAGCTAGCAAGCCGATTCTCGCTGGAGAGATTTTTACACTTGATAATATCGCTATTAAGCGACCAGGAACCGGAATATCTCCAATGAGATTGTACGAAGTTATTGGTAGGGTGGCTGCGCGCAATTTTTCTATTGATGAATTGATCGATTTATGAAAAAGATTTGTATGGTTACTGGAACGCGAGCCGAGTATGGTTTGCTGCGTTTGCTTATGGATGGTATTCGTCAGTCTTCTGTTATGGAGCTTCAATTGGTTGTAACGGGCGCTCATTTGTCGCCAGAGTTTGGGTTAACTGTTGATGCGATTGAGTCAGATGGTTTTTATATTGACCATAAAGTAGAAATGTTGCTGAGTTCTGATACATCGGTAGGAATTACAAAATCAATGGGCCTAGCTTTTATAGGTTTTGCAGATGCATTTGAGAGACTAAAGCCTGATTTAATGCTTTTGCTTGGTGATCGCTACGAGATTTTTTCTGCAGCTGCTGCTGCTTCGATTGCTGGCATTCCTATTGCCCATATACATGGAGGTGAAACAACGGAGGGTGCAGTCGATGAGGCTTTTCGCCATAGCATTACAAAAATGTCACATTTTCATTTTGTTGCTGCTGAGGAGTATAAGAGAAGAGTAATTCAACTTGGTGAAAATCCTGATAATGTTTTTAATGTAGGTGGTTTAGGGGTCGATAGTATTATTTATACGGATTTGTTAGAGATGAAACATTTAGAGGAGTCTCTAAATTTTAAGTTTTTTAAACGGAATCTGTTAATTACGTTTCATCCAATTACCTTAGAGCGTAATAGTGGATTGGAGCAAATGGATGAACTGTTGGCTGCGTTGGGTGAGTTGGAGGATACGGGATTAATCTTTACCATGTCTAATGCTGACACTAATGGAAGAATTTTTTATCAAAAAATTGAAGAATTTTGTAAGTTAAATAAGCATGCGCGTGTTTTTAAATCTTTGGGGCAGTTACGTTATTTATCATGTATTAAATATGTTGATGGTGTGATTGGTAATTCTTCAAGCGGTCTAACTGAGGTGCCTAGCTTTAGAAAAGGGACTATCAATATAGGCGATCGACAGCGTGGTAGGTTAAAGGCTTCAAGTGTAATTGATTGTGAGCCCAACCAACAAGATATTTCTGAAGCACTTGATTTATTATTTTCCGAAGGTTTTCAGGTGTCACTTAATAAAGGGGAAAATCCCTATGGGAATGGTGGCGCAAGCCAAGCAATAGTTAGCTTGCTTGAGAAGCGCTCCTTTGAGAATTTACTAAAAAAACATTTTTACAACAGCCCTACTAAATGAATTATCTTAAAAAAAATGTGAATATTTGGCAAAAATGTATGTTGTCGCTTGATGCAACCATACATCAGGCTATTGAAATGATTGATAAGGCTAGTATAAAAATCATATTAGTCATTGATGGTGATGGAAAATTATTGGGTACATTATCGGACGGAGATATTCGTCGCGGTCTAATTAATGGACATACATTAACCGATTCAATCTGCTTACTGGTTAACCGCAAGCCAATTGTTGTTCTATCCACGGCAACTCATGATTTAGTACTTCAGTTAATGATGATCAATAAAGTACATCAAATTCCGGTGGTTGATGAAGAAAATTATGTTATTGGAATTCGCCTGTGGAATGAAATTGCTTTACCCGTTAAGCGCTCTAATGTTATTTTTATTATGGCTGGGGGGCGAGGTAGTAGGATGAACTCATATACTGAATCTTGCCCAAAACCTATGTTAAATGTAGGTGGTAAGCCGATGATAGAACATATTATAAATCGGGCTAAATCTGAGGGCTTTTCTGATTTTGTAATTTCCGTAAATTATTTGGCGGACATGATTGAAGACTACTTTGGATCAGGTGAATCTTTGTCTGTCAGAATTCGATATTTAAGAGAGAATACTCCATTAGGAACAGCTGGTGCATTATCTCTGCTAATAGAAGCACCATTAGCCCCAATGATTGTAATCAATGGAGATGTTATGGCAAATATTAGGTATGCAGATTTGTTAGACTTTCATTGTTTGCATGATTCTAAAGCAACCATGGCCGTTAGCTTGTATGAGTTGCAAAACCCATACGGCGTAGTTAAGGTTGATGGTGTAAATATAACTGGCTTTGAGGAAAAGCCAATTATCAGAAATTATGTCAATGCAGGTATCTACGTTTTATCACCAGAGATTTTTAGATTGCTAAACAAAAGTGAACCATGTGATATGCCAACTCTTTTTGAACGAGCAAATAATGCGGCTTTTAAAACAATTGTTTACCCAATGCATGAGGCGTGGATTGATATTGGAACTCCTCCTGACTTAAATAGAGCTAATAAATTAGATTTTATTCAAGGGGGCGGTGATGTTAATTAAATCTTTATTGAGACGGTGTATACGTTGTGGGCTGCCGGAAACTTATGAAACTATTGAATATGACTCTGCTGGCATCTGTAATATTTGCAGGGGTGCAGATTACAAGAGAGATGTAATCGATTGGGAGGAGCGAAAATCTTTGCTCAACGCTTTGATTGAAAAGCATCGCGGTAGGGCTGAATATGATTGTATTATTCCATTTTCAGGAGGTAAAGATAGTACGTTCCAACTTTTTTATCTCATGAATGAGTATAAAATAAAACCTTTAGTGGTTCGTTTTAATCATGGTTTTATGAGAAAAACTATTGAGGAAAATAACCAGAGAACTTTTAAAAAGCTTGGTGTTGATGTTATAGAATTTACTCCAAATTGGCACATCGTTAAGCGTTTAATGTTTGAGTCCTTTAAACGAAAAACAGATTTTTGTTGGCATTGTCATACGGGCATTTACTCTTATCCGCTTCGGATTGCATTAATGTACAAGGTACCCCTTGTTTTTTGGGGGGAGCCTCAAGCTGAGTTAACTTCATATTATGATTATCTTAATGATGAAATTGAGTATGAGGATGATAAGAAATTCAATATGTTGCGTACATTAGGGATTACGGCTGAGGATATGCATGGAATGATTAATACTGATACAAATCCTGTGGATAAACGAGATTTGATACCGTACACTTTCCCATCTGTTAAGGATTTAATAGCATTGCGTTACTGTTCAGTCCCCCTTGGAAGCTTTATTCCATGGGACTATAAAAAAAATACTGAGATCATCAAAAATGAGTTGGGATGGCAGATAGATGAGTTGGAAGGTGTGCCAATTGAATTAAATCAGCACGGAGAGAAAATTGAGTGTTTTATGCAAGGGACTCGTGACTATATTAAATTTATTAAACGAGGATATAGCAGAGTCGCTCAAATCAATAGCTTTAACGTTAGAAATGGAAGAATGAATCCAGATGTTGCACTGGAACTTGCTAGTCTTTATGATGGCCGCAAGCCACCTTCTTTGGATATATTTCTAGAATATTTGGGGATAAGTGAAACGGAGTTTAATCAAATAGTTTCTCAGATGACAGTTCCACCGTACCAACATGATTTTGATATACGTGGCTCAGCTGAGAAGACATGGGATTTTAATCAGTGGTACAGAGAAAATAATATACCAAAATAATGATTGGAATTATTGACTATGGCGTTGGGAATCTTTCGTCAATTAAATTTGCGATTGAAAGACTTGGGGTAGATGTTGATATAGTCAAAAGTCCGTCAAATATAAATTCGTATAGCCATTTAATTTTACCCGGGGTTGGATCTTTTGCATATGCTATGGGGAAAATCAAAGAAAAAAAATGGGATACTGCAATTTTGAATTTTACTGAGAGTGGTAAGCCTATTCTTGGTATCTGTCTGGGGATGCAATTACTGTTTGATTTTGGTGAAGAGGGAGGGCATTGTAGCGGTTTAGGTCTAATACCGGGGGCAGTAAAGTTAATTGCTGTGACTGAACAATTAAAATTACCTCACGTTGGTTGGAACCAGTTGACATATGCTAAATCTCATCCAATATTCTCTAATATAAGAGAAGGGGTTGATTTTTATTTCGTACATTCGTATCAATGTGTGCCTACTGATCCTCAAGTTATAGTGGCTAGATGTGATTATGGGGGCGCATTTCCAGCTGTGGTTGAGTATAAAAATATTATTGGTTTACAGTTTCACCCAGAAAAAAGCCAACCCGCAGGCTTCAAAATTCTACAAAACTTTTGCTTGTGGACCGGTGTATGTTAAAAAAAAGAGTGATACCAGTACTTCTTTTGAAAAATGGCCGAATGGTTAAGGGGGTGAAATTTAAAAACTTTCGAGATACTGGTGAACCTCGCACTGCTATTCGTGTTTACAGCGCTCAAGATGCAGATGAACTTGTTTTTATTAATATAGATGGTGTTGAAGGGAATTTTCAAGATGTAATTAGTTTACTTCGCCATGCATCGGAGGAATGTTTTATGCCTTTAGTCGCTGGGGGAGGAATTTCTAAAGTTGAACACGCAAGAGAGTTATTATTAGCTGGTGCAGATAAAGTTCTAATTAATACAGCAAGCGTTGAGAATCCATCATTGTTAAAGGATGTAGTTAATCAATTTGGTCAACAAGCTTTAGTTGGTGGTATCGATTATCGTTATGGCACTGATGGTCCTCGGGTTTGGATTCATAGTGGAAAAGAGGAAACCAGATTAAATCCATACGAACATGCGAGTAAACTCGTTGAATTGGGGGCGGGTGAAATTTTTGTGAATTCTATCGATCGTGATGGAATAATGCAGGGTTATGACATTGATTTTCTTAATCGTTTAGCTTCTTCAGTACCGGTGCCATTAATTGCAAATGGAGGGGCTGGAAATTTTGAACATTTGCAAGATTTATTTACTAAAACAACTGTGGCTGCAGCAGGTTGTTCAAGTTTATTCCATTTTGGAGATAACAATCCGATTCGCGCCAGATCTTATTTGCGAAACTCGGGAGTTCAAATGAGAGTTTTGAGGTGAAAGGTATTGAGTTTGCTTGATTCATCATCGCTGAAGAGTTTTCTTGAAAAGTTATTAGCGAACCATTTTCCTGATGGGCTTAATGTAGGTTTTCCGTCATTGGCTGCAGTAGAGTTTTCTCTCAGTAGCGTGCGGTTATCTTCTCAACAAATAAAACGTAAGTACTATTCATCTACTTCAAATTATAAATTTGATTATTTGAATAGCGATCATATGGCGATGTTCTTATACTTTTTATCTAAATACTACGCTGAAGCTGAATTAAACTATGCTGTAGCTAGCAAGTTTTTCTATTTAAATAAAATTATGAATGGAATTGATCTTTATCATTCTGTAAAGATGCCTGAAATTTTTATGTTTGTTCATCCTGTGGGAACTGTTATTGGTGCAGCTACATTCCAGAATTATTTTGCAATATATCAAAATGTAACAATCGGTTCTGATGCAAATGTTTATCCAACATTTGGTCAAGGAATTGTTTTATTTGCTGGCTCAAAGGTTATTGGTGATTGCCAAATTGGTGATAATGTAATTTTCGGCGCGAATTCATTTATTCTAAATAGCAAAGTTCCAAGCAATTGTCTTGTTGTAGGTCAGTACCCAAATCATAAAATCTTAGTAAACACTAAAAATGTTAAAAAAAATTTTTTTGGTATAGATTTAAATGGGTTTGAAAAATGATTCAAGGTAAGCGGGTTCTGGGTGTTATCTTAGCTCGCTCAGGCTCAAAAGGTTTGCCAGGTAAGAATCTAATGCATATAAATGGCAGACCACTTATAAGCTGGTCAATTAATAGTGGTAAAAATTCATTTTATATTGATGATTTAATTGTCAGTACTGATGGTGATGAAATAGCTAGGCTGTGTGTCAATGAGGATGTTGAGGTGCCTTTTCTGAGGCCAGCAGAACTCGCTAACGATACCGCATCTTCATTTGATGCCGTCATACATGCAATTAATTGGTTAAGTGATCGCCAACGATTCTATGACATTGTTGTTCTCTTGGAGCCTACTTCACCTCTTCGAGAATCTAGTGACATTGATCGAGCTCTTGAACTAATGCAAGAGTTAAGATCAAGTTCAATAGTTAGTATTTCTCGTGCCGAGACTCAACATCCATCTTTTATGTATTATTTGGGTTTAAATAAGCGGCTAGAGCCGTTTCTTGGTGAATATTTCAATTCTGTTCGTAGGCAAGATTTAGATAAACTTTACTTTTTGGATGGTACAGTATATTGCTCATATATAGATAAGCTTATTGAAAAAAAAGGGTTTTATCATGAGGAAACAAGTGGTTATGTGGTCCCAAAGTGGAAGTCGCTAGAAATTGATGATAAGGATGATTTCATAATGGTTGAGGCTTTGATGAAGTATAGAGAGTTGTAATATGAGTTATAGTCAGCGTCTTCACCATGTTATTCCTGGGGGAGCCCATACATATTCTCGCGGTTCTGATCAGTTTCCATCTAATGCTCCTGAAATTCTGGTGCGTGGAAAAGGTGCATATGTTTGGGATACTAATAATAGACGTTATTTGGATTATGGAATGGCATTGCGAGCCGTTACTGTGGGTTACGCAGACTCTAGAATTAATGCGGCTGCATACAAGCAAATTAAAAATGGCAATAATTTAACGAGAGCTTCATTAATAGAGTTAGAGGCTGCAGAGCTAATTACGCAGATTATTCCTGGTTTTGAGATGGTGAAATTTGCAAAAAATGGTTCAAATGCTACGACTGCTGCTGTAAAGATTGCGCGAGCATTTACTGGTAGACGTTATGTTTGTGTTCCTAGGCAGCACCCCTTTTTTTCTTTTGATGACTGGTTTATTGGAACGACAGAATTACAGCGAGGGATACCAAAGGAACATGTAACATCAACATTAATTTTTGATTACAACAACATTGACTCTTTGAGAAGATTATTTCTTGAATACCCTAATCAGATTGCTGCAGTGATGCTGGAGCCTGCAACATCAATAGTACCTTGTCATCCAAGATGTTCAGAGATAAATTTTGATTCTGATTGTAAAGGTTGCCCAAATTGGGAAGGTAACTTTTTATATCAGGTCGAAAAACTCTGCAAAGAGAAAGGCGCGATATTTATTCTTGATGAAATGATTACTGGATTTCGGTGGTCCTTGAATGGGGCTGGACATTATTTTGGGGTTAAGCCAGACTTGATGACTTTTGGAAAGGGAATGGCAAATGGTTTTTCAGTCGCAGCTGTAGGGGGGCGGCGCGATTTAATGGAGGTTGGTTCTATAGATGAGCCTGGCAAAGAGAGAACATTTTTACTTTCTACAACTCACGGTGGTGAGATGTGTGGACTTGGTGCATTTATTGAAACTGTAAAAATATATAAAGAAACAAATTTATGCAGTTATTTGTGGGAGTACGGTGCTCAACTAAAAAAGGGTATGAATAGTTTAGCTGTTGCGCATGGAATAGAGGAATATTTTGAGGTTATCGGGCCTCCCGTTTTGCTCAATTATGTAACTAAAGATCAAAATCATGATGTCTCTTCAGGATTTCGAACATTGTTTGCCCAAGAGATGTTGAAGCATGGCGTTCTAATTCCCTGGATTGCATTTAGTTATTCACATACTAATCGTGATTTGGAGTTAACGTTGTCTGCATGTGATAAAAGTTTTAGGGTATTGAGGCAGGCTCTTGAAAATGGCTTGGAGGCCTATTTAGAAGGCCCTGAGTTAAAGCCAGTGTTTCGAAAATATAATTAATCAAATATGTTGCAATTGACTTCATGAAAACTGTAAAAGATCTTCAAAATCTTCAAAACAGAATTGTTTTAATAACAGGAGCTAATGGAAATCTTGGAAGAGTTTTTGCAGATTCCCTAGCTCAATTAGGCGCTTCATTGGTTTTAGTGGACCATCCTAAGTCTGATATGAATAACTTGTCTAATGAAATTAAAAAGAAATGGAATGTAAATGTTTGGCAGTTCAAATGTGATCTCAAAGATGAAAAATCAAGAATAGAGTTAATCAAATTTGTGAGTAATGAAATTGGAAGCTTGAATTGCATTATTAATAATGCGGCATTTACCGGAGCCGACAATTTAATCGGTTGGAGTTGTGGCTTTGAAGAGCAAAGCCTTGAAACTTGGCGTCAAGCCTTTGAGGTGAACCTTACTGCAGTGTTTCATTTATCTCAGAGTTTTACTCCTTTGTTAAGGGTTGCTGCGGGCGCAAATATAGTTAATATTTCCTCAATTTACGGAGAATTTGCGCCAGACTGGAGCTTGTACGAGGGATTGCCAATGGGCAATCCCGCTGCTTATGCTTGTTCAAAAGCAGGACTAATGCAGTTAAGTCGATGGTTAGCTACGACGCTGGCTCCAGAGGTGAGGGTAAATACAATTGCTCCTGGGGGAATTTGTAGAAATCAACCTGATATTTTTGTTCAGCGGTATGTAAAAAAAACACCTATGCAGCGTATGGCTTCGGAAGAAGATTTCAGAGGGGCCATTACTTTTTTAGTGACTGATATGTCTGCTTATATGACTGGACAAACTTTATTTATTGATGGTGGTTGGAGTATTTGGTAATCAAAATACTACTTATATCAGTCTTGATTTGGAATTTTTTTTTACTTGTTTGTTGATATTAAAGAGAGTAAATTTGAAAGCAGTTATCCTTGCAGGTGGCCTAGGCACCCGAATTTCTGAAGAAACCCATCTCAGGCCCAAGCCAATGATTGAGATTGGTGGACGGCCAATTCTCTGGCATATTTTGAAGCTTTACTCATCACATGGAGTGAATGACTTTATTATTTGCTGTGGATATAAAGGGTATGTAATTAAAGAGTATTTTGCTAATTATTTTTTACATATGTCAGATGTAACTTTTGATATGTCTAATAATCAAATGGAGGTGCATCAGCGTAATGCGGAGCCATGGCGAGTAACAGTGGTCGATACAGGTGACGATACACTTACTGGTGGACGACTTAAGCGAATTCGAAATTATGTTAAAGATGAAAGATCATTTTGTTTCACTTATGGTGATGGCTTAAGTGATGTTGATATCTCAGCGCTTATTCGATTTCATCATGAGCATGGAAAATGGGCAACAGTTACTGCCGTGAGTCCTCCTGGGAGATTTGGTGCTCTAGAGTTAATGGGTAGAGAGGTTTGTGGATTTTCTGAGAAGCCTAGAGGCGATGGGGCTTTAATTAATGGGGGGTTTTTTGTTTTATCACCCCGATGTATAGATTTAATTGATGATGATCAGACTCCTTGGGAGAGTCAGCCGCTAGCAAAACTCGTGCAACAAAATCAGTTGGCTGCTTTTGAGCACAATGGTTTCTGGCAGCCGATGGATACTCTTCGGGATAAGAATCATCTTGAAGATCTTTGGGTTAGCGGTAATGCGCCTTGGAAAAAATGGGGATTAACATGAAAATACTAATAACAGGCAACATGGGGTATGTCGGATCCGTTTTAACAGGTGTTCTTCATAAAAAATTCGAATTTTCTCAGATAGTTGGCTTTGATACTGGTTTTTTTGGCCACTCCTTGACTGACCTTAATCTTTATCCAGACTTACCCCTTGCTACCCAATTTTTTGGTGATGTTCGTGATATCAAGCTTGATCAGTTGGAGGGTGTCGATGCAGTGGTGCATCTTGCTGCAATTTCTAATGATCCTATGGGGAATGAGTTTGAGGAGGTAACTTCTGAAATCAATAGATTCGCAAGCGTCCGTTTAGTGGATTTAGCTGCAGAGGCTGGGGTAAAAAACTTTGTTTTTGCATCAAGTTGCTCTATGTACGGTCAGACCGATGGTGGGACTAGAAAAGAAAGCGATTTATTAAATCCATTAACGGCATATGCAAAATCAAAAGTGGGGGTTGAAGAGGATGTAAAAAAAATCAATCTCGGTAAGATGGTGTTTACAAGTCTTCGTTTTGCTACCGCATGTGGGTGGTCTCCACGTTTAAGATTAGACCTAGTGCTGAATGACTTTGTCGCCTGTGCAATTACATCAAAAAAAATAACTGTATTAAGTGATGGCACCCCATGGCGACCATTAATAGATGTTGAAGATATGTGTCGTGCGATTACTTGGGGGATTATCAGGGAAAGTGATAATGGCGGCCAGTTTCTAGCTGTAAATGCGGGCTGTGAAGAAAATAATTACCAGGTTCGAGAGATTGCTGAGGCTGTCACTTCTAGCATTTCTGGAACAGACATTTTAATTAATACCGCAGCCGTTTCAGATAATCGTTCATATTCAGTTGATTTTTCTCTCTTTAAAAAACTTGCGCCTGGACATCAGCCTCAAGTTTCTATTCATGAGTCAATAAAAAAAATCAGCGATGGCTTGCATAGCGCAGGATTTAATGACGTAAAGTTTAGAGAGTCGAGTTATGTTAGGTTAAATGTTTTGCGTCGACATATAGCCATGAATCGACTTGATGCAAATTTAAACTGGATAATGTAATAAAATTTTTATATGAAATTAGAGAAAACTTTTATTGATGGTGTTTATTTATTGCGGCGTGAGCCACAAGGAGATAACCGAGGTTTTCTTGAGAGGCTTTTTTGTAAAGCCACATTAAATAATATCTTTAATCAACGTTCTTTGCGTCAAATTAATCATACATATACTAGAGAGAGTGGAGTTGTTCGTGGAATGCATTTTCAATATCCACCACATGCTGAAACAAAAGTTGTTTCCTGCATAAAGGGCAGCGTGTTTGATGTTGTAGTTGATTTAAGAAAAGGTTCTCCAACATTTCTTCGTTACTACGCCAATATTATTTCTGATGAAAATTTTTGCTCAATTATTGTTCCAGAAGGTGTTGCTCATGGTTTTCAGACACTTACACATGATTGTGAAATGTTGTATTTGCATACTGCGGACTATAATTACGAATCTGAGGGCGCCATAAATTCGTTAGACCCCATTATCGATATTAAATGGCCAAATAGAATAACGCAGCGATCTGAGCGGGATGCTAGTCACCCCATGCTATCACAAACTTTTTTAGGGGTTGAATTGTCGTGAAATGTAGACATTGCGGGGCATTGCTAACCAATACCTTCTTAGATTTAGGGCTTGCACCGCCTTCAAATAACTATCTCAGCACCATAAACTCTTTTAAGTCTGAGATTTTTTATCCATTAAAAATTATGGTTTGTAACTCATGTTGGTTGGTGCAAACAAACGATTACGCAAGTGCAGAGTCATTTTTCACTTCAGAATATGCTTATTTTTCCAGTACCTCAAAGACTTGGTTATCGCATGCCAAGTTATATTCTGAGATGATTTCTGAAAAAATTGGATTAACCAAAGATAGTTTTGTTATTGAAGTGGCATCTAATGATGGTTATCTTTTGAAAAACTTTGTTCGTTTGGGTATTCCCTGTTTGGGTATCGAGCCAACAGATAGTACGGCGATAGTTGCAGAAAATCTTGGGATACCTGTTTTTAGAGAATTTTTTGGTGAAGCTCTTGGTAAAAAGATTTGCGAAATTAGCAAGCAAGCAGATTTAATTATTGGAAATAATGTTTATGCTCATGTCCCAAATATTAATGACTTTACAAGAGGGTTGAAGAGTGCTTTAAAAACTAATGGAACTATTACTCTTGAATTTCCACACATAATGCGTTTAATTGATCAGAATCAATTTGATACGATTTATCACGAACATTTTTCTTATTTGTCACTTTACACGGTATCCTTAATATTTAAAAGGTCCGGTTTACGTGTTTTCGATGTTGAGGAGTTGTCTACTCACGGCGGTAGCCTACGTATTTATGGTTGTCATGAGCATGATGTGCGAAAAACTAACCAGAAAGTAGTTGATTTAATTAAGTTGGAGGATGAAAAAGGTTTGCAAAAAATTGAAACCTATTGCAGTTTCCAAGCGAAAGCAGAAAAAATTAAAAATGATTTGCGTGATTTTTTAATTAAACAAAAGAAACTTAGTAAAAAAGTAGTTGCTTATGGAGCGGCAGCAAAAGGTAATACATTGTTAAATTTTGCAGGAATAAAGAGTGATTTACTAAGTTTCGTATGCGATGCAGCACCATCAAAACAAGGTAGATATATGCCCGGCTCTCATATTCCCATACTACCACCTGAAGCCCTCAAAGAATATCAGCCTGATTTTATTCTTGTTTTGCCTTGGAATATTTTAGAGGAGATTAAAAATCAGCTTTCTGGTGTCATAACTAAAAATACTAAATTTGTGATAGCTGTTCCTGAGCTTTTGATTGTTTGATGCGAATACTTTTAACTGGTGCAACTGGATTTGTTGGTAAACAAATTCTAAAGGAGTTAGGGAAAAAAAACGTTAGTGTGATTCCTATCGTTCGATCAGGCAAAGAGTCTCTAATTAACGCTTTGCCGAATGTGGAACGTGTCATTTCTACCTTGGATTTATTTAGAGAAAATGAAGTGTGGTGGGAAGAGAATTGTAGAAACATAGATATCGTAATTCATTCAGCTTGGTATGTCCAAACTGGAAGTTATTTACAGGCACCGCAAAATATTGATTGTTTGATTGGATCATTAAATTTAGCTAAGGGTGCCATTTCGGCTGGTGTAAAAAAGATTGTTGCTGTCGGTACATGTTTTGAATATGAATTTAGTTCGGACGTACTACCAGTCTCTGCAACCATAAAACCACTAACAACTTATGCCGCAACAAAAGCAGCATTATTTTTTACTTTGTCTAAATGGCTTGCATCTCATTCTATTGATTTTTCTTGGTGTAGATTATTCTACCTTTATGGTGATGGAGAGGATTCGCGGAGGTTAATGCCTTATCTTAAAGCTCAGTTAGAGAAAGGTAAATTTGCTGAATTAACAAGTGGAAATCAGATTCGTGATTTTATTGATGTTTCGGATGCCGGGAAATTGATTGCAAATATTGCGCTTAGTCGTCAGGTCGGCCCTGTAAATATTTGCTCAGGCGTTCCCGTTACTGTTAAGCAATTTGCCGAACAAGTAGCGGATCAGTATGGTAGGAGAGATTTACTCAGATTTGGCGCTCGCCCAGATAACCTTGTCGATCCCCCATGTATTGTGGGCGTTCCAAATTATGATCCTTTCATTTTGACTAATTAGAAATATGTAAAATAGTACAACTTTTTTGGAGTATTTAAATAGCCTCAGCTAATTCCAAAAAATCTTCGTATCTGTGTATTCGGTTTAATTATTAAGGTGAAATAATTTATGAATCAATTTAATCTTGAAGTAAACGAACGAATTGAGGCAAATAAGTCAAACTCAAATCTCTTGAGAAGTGCCTATGAGTTTACTGCAGCATCCGTGTTGCCAAAATATTCATATAACTTCTCAGCTTTGGGGCGTCCAATTATTCAATACCCCCAAGATATGGTTGCGATGCAAGAAATTATTTGGCAGGTGAAGCCAGATTTGATTATTGAAACAGGTATTGCACACGGCGGATCCTTAATTATGAGTGCATCAATGCTTGCATTGCTTGATATTTGTGAAGCGATTGAGTTAGGAAAAGTATTTAACCCAAGTCAAATTAAGCGCAGAGTTTTGGGCATTGATATAGATATTAGGGCGCATAATCGTGCTGCTATTGAGGCTCATCCAATGTCATCTTATATTCAAATGCTTGAGGGATCTAGTGTTTCTGGCGAAATCATTCAAGAAGTTAAGTTGATAGCAAAAAGTTACAAGCGGGTTTTGGTCTGTTTGGATTCCAATCACACCCATGACCATGTTTTGGCTGAGTTGCAAGCTTATGCGCCATTAACAAGTATTGATAGCTATTGCGTCGTGTTTGATGGTTTGGTTGAGGATATGCCGGCCGATATGTTTTTGGACCGCCCTTGGGGTCCTGGAGACAATCCAAAGACTGCCACATGGGAATATATTAAAAACCATCCTGAATTCGTAATTGACAAGGATATTCAAAATAAGATTTTGATTACTGCTGCGCCTGATGGATATCTAAGGCGAATTAAATAACGCAAAATATATAAATAAATTGGCGCTTAATCAACAAAACAATAATAGTGAATGCGACTATTTATTTATATTTTGTAGCTACAATAGGGCTCCTCAGACTCTGCTTTTCTTGCGTTCATTAATCCCGCAGATTAAAGAGCTAAAGCTTAGTCACCGCATCTGTATGTTAGATGACAACAGCACTGATGCTACTAAAAGTTTAGTTAAAGAAGAATTTCCAGAGATCGAAGTTCTTAATGGGGATGGAAACTTATTTTGGGCTGGTGGAATGAGGGAAATTTACAAAACAGTATCTAGAGATATTTTATACAAACACCTCGTAGTTCTTAATGACGATATCGTGTTAAAGGTAAATGCATTAAGTATTCTTTTGGATGAATATTTACAGTTACTTATTGAGTGCAAAAATAAGTGTATGTTATCCGCCTCTTTTTTGGATAGCGTTACACTTAAGACAAGTTACTCTGGTTTTAGACGGCGCAAGTATCACCCGTTGGATTTTGAAAAAGTTAATTCTGTGGGTGTACCTTTGGAAGTAGACGCTATAAACATGAATTTAGCATTAATTCCCCAAAAGGTAATTTTAGAGTGTGGTTTTTTGAGTGATTATTATCAGCACTCAAAAGCTGATATTGACTATTCAATAAGGGTCAAAGAAAAAGGTGTACGCTTGTTTGTATCAGCAAATTCTGCAGGTTACTGCAACGCTAACCCTTCAAAAAAAATAATTGATATTTTTAGTCCTAAGTTAGGAGTATTTAATAACTTTAAAAATCCAAAGGGAATCTCTTTTTATGAGATGTATTATTTTTATAGCCGAAATGGAAAAATAGGCTGGCAATTATTTTTAATATTAGTTTATATCAAGTACATAGTAATTTTTTTTATTACCCGAATGCTTAAGTTTATTAACCAACTAAATTTTTTAAAAAAATGAATTCCAAGTGTAAAAAAATAAATTTGTTATTCATCTTTTCAGTCCCAGCGCCATACGTGGTAGCAAGATTGACTGCCTTAGGGACTACTGGAAAATTCAATATATTTGTAATTTTTATGTCAAATACAAGCTCTACATACTCATGGGACATGAGTTCAAGCACATCGGGTTTGCAATCAACTTTTATTATTGAAAATAAAAAAATAAAAAGATTTATTAATTTTTTCTATATAGTCAAACTTTTTCATTCAATTAAAAAAATTCCTGCTCAGAAAGTATTTGTGGCGGGTTATGCATCAGCATTTAGTCTTTATTCAATTCTTTTCTCTAAAATCCTATATAAGAAGTTGTATTTAATGTCAGCATCTGGCGAGCAAGATTACCAGAGAATTTGGATAAAAGAGTATTTAAAAAAGAAGATACTTGGTTTTTTTTCAGGCGCAATAGTTGGTGGTGGAAGACAAAAAAAATATTTATCAAAACTTGGTTTTAATGATTCAAAAATAACGCTTGGATATAATGTGGTAGATCAAAATTTCTTTTCTAGTGATAGTGAAGTTACAACGTCTGATGTTTTAAATGATTTGCCCGAAAGATTTTTTTTGGTAGTTGCAAGGCTAGTTGAAAAGAAAAATATATCTAATGTATTACTAGCTTATAAAATTTATTTTACGAAGTCTCATACTCCAATACCTTTGGTGATATCAGGTGATGGTCCGTTGTTGGCTCGATTAATGACTTTGACCAAGAAACTCGAAATAGATAAGCATGTTCATTTTACGGGTTTTTTGCAACAGAATAACCTTAAAAACCTTTATAAAAGAGCTATTTGTCTAATTCTGTTTAGCAAATCAGAGCAATGGGGACTAGTAGTAAATGAAGCAATCGCAAGCAATGTAAATGTTATTGTTTCTAGTGCTTGTGGATGTGCTGAGTCTTTAGTTGAGCATGGTATTAATGGATTTATAGTTGATCCAGATAGCTATGTGAGTTTAGCGAAGTACCTGATGCTAATAGATAACGATTTTCTTGATCAAAAACGATCAAAACAAATTTCAATTGTTACGAACTCAATATACCGAACGGAACTTTTTTGTCAAGGTGTGGAGTATTTGATTGATGTTAACTCAACTGATTAACAAAAAAAATTAAAATTTCATGAGTTACTTTTGAATCCGAAGATAATGAAACCTATTATATTTGTTGCCATGGAGCCAACTTCGTATGTAGCATATTTTACACTCATGGATCAGATATTGAGGTTGCTGAAGAGAAAAGGCCTTAGCGTGGCAGGTAAATGTAATGTGGAGATAATTTATATTCCTGAAAGATTATTAAGCCCGAACAGATTAAATTTTTCATTTGACGTTATTGATATTAATGTCACCTTCACTAGAGTTTTTCCATCACTATTAAGACTTTTATTAACTTTCTTAGTTTCTTTTTTCGTTTCATTGTATTTATATTTTAAATTAATAGTCACAGATAAGGATTTTCGAGCTTTAAGTTTTAATGGAATATTTATTGGAGATTCTTTACTTTCAGTGGCGCTTCGTCGATCAAGTAGTCCTTCATTCAAATTAGGATTTAGATTTTTTTTATACATATTAAGAGCCATAAATATTATTCAATTAACAAAATCATTAGAAATCAACCAAAAAGCAGATTTTTATTTGCTTTTTGATTGGCACTATTATGAGCGTATCCTATATAAATGTCTTGCTGGTGGTAAAGTAAAGTTGATCGACTCACTTTGTTACGATAGACGCGAATCTATTAAAGAAATTCATCCTTTAGTTGACTGCGCTCCATTTGTTGTAAAAAAAAGAAAATTTTCATTAAATAATTTAAGAAGGAAAGAGGTTGATAAATTTTTTAAATTAAGATTTGATAACCCTTCAAGCTTTCAGTGGTATTTAAGTGGTAATGGAAATCTAAATTCTGAATACATTTTAGATGAGGATGGTCAAACATTATTTCTTCCAGATAATGGTTATGTCGCATGTATTTTTTTACATTCCTTTGTTGATGGATACGTCGATACTGTTTGGGATGGGTTTATTGATCAGTTAGAGTATCTTAAGTTTTTAATTGAGAAAATTTTAGTTTGTGGATTTTATGATGAGATATTAATAAAGCCTCATCCACAAACATTCTCATCAATATATCCTACGGATGAAAAAGGTATTGAATATCTAAAAAGAATATTTGGGAATAAAATTAAATTTCTAAATAAGAGAGCTTCCTTGGTCGCCCTGTCAAAGGGAAATATTATTTGTTTTTCGCATCACGGCAGTGTAGTGGAAGAATGCCATTATCTTGGAATGCCTTGTGTCGGTTTTAAGCATGGGCCGTGGAGAGAGTATTCCGAATTTTTGTATATTTGGGAGTCTAAGAGCGATCTTGAACGTTTGATTGATTTGGGTCCAAAAAAATTGCCTTATTTAGATAGTGATATTTTTTATAAATATGTATATGAATATCGTTTGTGTCATAAAGTAAGTATCAAAAATACATTTTTAGAGAATGCTGCTAATACATTTTCAATACCCTATAACAAGACATTTGAGTTTGGTCATGAAATTGCTAAATTTGTAGAGATTTACGGTTTATTTGAATCATTGCGCAAAGTAGCTATCGAGTATAAAAAAAATTTGAGCGATTAATGATATGTGTAAAGTAAATACTTTCATTTTTCTATTCCCAGTTATATTTTTTGATTGTAATAAAACAGACTCTGCGAATGAAAATAATTAAATTTTAAAAGGGAGCGAAGTGGAGATCAACGAATCTAGGGTAGCAATATTGACACCATCAATTTCAAGGCTTGCCGGAGGCTTGTTTTTTTCAGTCCGTTGTATTTCAAGAGAATTGATACAAAGAGGTATAAACGTTAAAGTCTTTTCAGTTATGGATAAATATAGTCACGAAGATTTAAAAACATGGCATGGTATACCAATAGAATTATACAAATCAACTATGGGAAAGTTTTGTTATTCGAATCACATTTATAGTAACTTATTAAAATTTCAGCCTAATACAGTTTATTTGAATGGTATTTGGACATATCAGTCAGTTTTAAATTTAAGAATTTCTTGCGAAGGAATAAAAACAGTAATAGCGCCAAGAGGGATGATCGATGGCTGGGCATTAAAAAACTCTTTTTTGCAAAAACGCATAGCTCTTACTACTTATGAGAAATACAATTTTCAAAACGCAAATTTAATTCATGCTCTTTGTGATAATGAGGCAATTTCAATAAAAAAAATTTTTCCAAAGTCACGGATTCAAGTAATACCAAATGGCATAGATATACCCAGCAAAAAAATTTTTAATATTGAATCATTTTATGGCCAAGAAAAACCATTCACACTTGGGTATATTGGGAGACTAGATGAAAAAAAAGGATTAACTGATTTATTATTGGCAATAAATCATATTCGCAAAACTTCCCACATTCCATTTATTAGGCTGGCAATTGCCGGTTGGGGAAGTATGTATTATGAAAGAAAATTAAAAGATATGGTCATTCAATTGGGTTTGTTGGATGTTGTAGATTTTATTGGTCAAGTTTACGGTGATGAAAAAGAGAAGTTTTTAAATCAAATAGATGCATTTATACTTCCCTCTTATAGCGAGGGATTGCCAATGGCGGTTTTAGATTCTTGGGCTCGAGCAATTCCTGTGCTTATGACAGATGAATGTAATCTTCAGTTCTCATTTGCAGAAAATGCAGCCATCAGAATTACACATGACCCATTAAACATAGCAGAAATAATTTTAAATTTAATAAATCGAAGTCCAGTAGAACTTAATGCAATTGGTGCCAAAGGGTTTTTAATAGCAAAGAATAAATATTCTTGGAAAACTATAGCAAACTCAATGATTGAGATGTTGTTAAATCCTATAATTATGTATTAAATAATAATATAATAATATAATAATATAATAATAATAATATAATAATATAATAATATAATAATATAATAAATATAACTATAACTACCTAAAAATGACAAATTTTATTACAATAATAATTCCGACTCGAAATAGATTAGAATATTTAAAACATTCTATTAAAACAGTTTTATCCCAATCGTATAAAAATTTTAATCTTATTGTTGTAAATAACGAATGCTCTGATGGTACTTATGAATATTTGAATACATTAAATGATGAAAGACTAAGAGTAATTAATAGCAATAAATATCTTTGTATGACTGATAATTTTCTACTTGGTCTGAACTCTATTGATCAGGATGGATGGTTTGGAGTTATTGGTGATGATGATGGGCTGCTTCCAGATGCATTGAAATGTTTAAATAAACTTATAAATCAACATGATGTTGAAGTTATTCAGTGTGCAAAAGATTATTACAGGTGGGATGATATTGATGGATCTAAAATTAAAGGTGGAAGCATAATAATTAATGGTTTTTTTAACGTTCAGCCTTCATATAGGGATAGTTTTAAAAATATAAAGAAATGTTTATATGGGGAAATGGATCCATTGGATTTTCCAAGATTTTATACTGGGGGTTTTGCAAGCACTAGTTTGCTATCTAAATTACTGAATCGGGATAAACATTTTATTCGCTCCTCTATACCTGATATTTATAGTTCCTTAGTTATAGGATTAAATACAGAGAGATACCTGTGGTATCCAACACCACTTGTGATGAGCGGAACATCCAGTAAAAGTAATGGAACAGCAACATTTAATAAAGTTAATAATCCACAGAAGGTAAATACAACATCAAATGGTTTTGGGGCAATTCCAATACACTCAAAAATATCTATGGATAAATTTTTTTTCCCTAACGATAATTCCGTATATCTTTTGGAATCTCTTTATTATTATCCTGAAAAGCACAAGTTAAATATTGACATGAATAAATTTATCTTTAATCTTTGTTTGAGAATTTCTATTTCAGATACGTATAGTCAAGCTTGGATTAAAAATTTCCTCAAAGAAAATTCAATAAATTTAAGTATTAAAAATTTAGGCTACTATAAATTCATTTATAAATGTAAAAAAATACCGTCTAGATATCTTAGAAAACACATGATAAATAAATCAAATAACTATTGTCCTAATATATATGAAGCATCTTTAATAATAAATAATTACCGAAAAAATAAATTTATTTATAAAGTTTTATGTTATTTAATAAATAAAACTTATTCTTTTTTAAAATTTTTTCATTGAATTTCTATAATATAAAAAAATAATTATCATGAAATATATTCTTATATCAGGCTTAAAAGAAGCAGAATTATTGGTTGAGTTTGGCTACAAACAATATCTTATTGATAGGGGTCACGAAGTCTGCTTTAAATTAATTACTAATTCAAACCTTTCTAAAAATTATGAAAGGCTAAGCTATCTAGATCGTATTACAAGATATCTTTATTTTGTAGAAAAAAGTAGATATATATTTTCATATTATCATGCTGTTTTTGAAAGAATATCATTATCAAATCCAATTCATTTAATACTAAATCAATATATAGGACGTTTTTTAAGAAATAATCCTAAAGCAACAATTAATATTCGACATGCTATTGAAAAAATCCGTGTCTACATTACTGCTTATAAGTTTAATAAAAATAAAGATGGAGACATTTATGTATTTTTCAATATTATAAGTACAAAGATTGAATTAGACCACTTTTATGAAGCAGTGTATTTTAATAAAAGACGTGTTCTAATCCAAACCTATTGGGATAATATTACATCAAAAATTTATATACCATCTCAAGAATTTGATAATGTTATATGTTGGGGAGATGAGTCAATAAAAAATTATTTGGAAGTTAATAAATTTTCTAAAAGTAAATTTAGTTTGGCTTTTCCTTATCGATGTAATTATCTAAAAAGCGTGATTAATAACGATAATAGGAATTTAATATTGTATGCTCCTAGTCAAAAAAAATTAAGTTCAGATATTGATAATTTAAATACTTTAGAAAGAGTTGTAACTAAACTTAACTCCCAAGGAGGAGCTCAATATTCAGTGATTTATCGACCCCATCCATATTCATCATCGAAAGATTTGCCTTGTTTAAAAAATTTTAAAAATATTACAATAGACTCAGCTTTTCAGAATTTAAATACCAAAGATACTCCTTTTGCTAATCATAAGTATTTCAATGAAAATTCATACGCATCACTTATAGATAATTTAAATAAAACATGTTGCTTATTGTCTCAAGCAGGCACGTTATGTTTAGAGGCAAGAGCTTTATCAATAAATGTTTTCGTACTTTTGAATGAACCATATCAAGTAACTCTTAGATTTAGTCAATATATGACACATTTCAATGATCTTTTTTCTGACCCTGGAGTTTACCCAATATACTCACAAAATCAGTTAGAAATAAAGCTTTTATCACTTAATTTAAGTCGGAAAAATCTCATTTCAGATTTTGTAAAAAATTCGCTTGTTTTTGAGCCTGATTTAGGTAAGATCTTGGAAAAAGTAAATCATTTTAAATGAATAATAAATTTTAGAGAAAGTTAATTAAATATAAAAAATTATCCTTATGACATAAAAAAATAATTAATGAAATAAACATAATATAATTAAATTTTTCATTCTTGAGGCTAGGTTTGTCTATTTCAGTATTTGTATTTATAAACGAAAAGAAACTGGTAACATAAAAATTAAGATAAATTGAATTTTTTTAAATGACTTTATTAGTGATTAAAGGGTTTATGCAATTTTTTTACACAAAGAGCAAAATGATATTTTACAAAAAAGCTCTATCAGATTATTCTCATCATCACTTTTAATAAATTTACTTGTACTTTATTCATATATACCTAATTTTTGAATTGGTAAATATTTGATTATTAACTATTGACAATTATAAATTTTTTTACGTTAGGTCGCCAATAAAAGTATGTTTGGTTTTCATGAATTGTTCGGTGTTGTATTGCTATGCATGATAGGTTTCATTTCTTTTTTAATTTTTTTTTCAAAAAAAACTTTATTTATTAATCAATTTAGTTTTTTTACTATTATTTTCTTAGTTATAATACCTATTTCTGAGCGTGTGTATGAGGTTAATTATCAAGCTTATATTTCTAATGAATTATTTCTAAGGGGTAGTTTTTATATAAGCATATTTTATTTGGCCACAATTTTACTTTATTTTTTTTGTAATTTATTAAGTTCACAAAGTGAAAGATCAATTAATTATAAATATCAATTAATCAATCATAAGTATGAATTAAGCACAAATCAAATATATAAGTCCTGTTTTTTTTATTTTATATTAGCAATACTTATGATTACTAATAAGGGAGAAGTTTTTAGTTTATATAGGGAAACTTCGAATTTTGAGGGAGCTTATTATTTTCTAAGCCGTGAAATACATGAATACTTTCTTAAACCACTTATTTTTAATGTTGGCCTGTTTCTTCTTATCTATTTAAACTCTAGATTTGCTAAATTTGTTATCTTAGTTACGATTGTCGTGCTAATTTTTCCGACCTCAATAGCCAGATTTGCTTCTGCAGCCCTTTATGGATCAATCATTTACTTATTTCTTTTTAAATTACGTTATTTTGATAAGTCATTTGGAACGTTGGTATCATTTATAAATTGCATAGGCATCCTTTTTGTTTTTCCTGTATTAGATTTCTTTAGACGCCCAACTGAGCTTAGTGATCTGAAATTTTCCTTTGCTTTTTTGTTATCGGGCCATTTCGATGCATTTCAAAACTTTTGTCTATCACTTGAATTTAATCCAACTTTTGGTGCTAACTTGCTTGGAGCTATATATTTTTGGATTCCTAGATCAATTTGGGTAGATAAACCAACTGGTTCGAATATATATCTTGCTGAATATTATAAATTTACGCATGAAAATGTTTCCTTTCCATTACCCGCTGAGTTTTTTAGTGCGCTTGGTTTCCCCGGTTTAATTTTAGGCGGATTTATAATTGGGGCTTTATTATTTTATTTGGATAGAATTTGGCGTAATTTTTATAGATTTAGAAATTTTTTTGTGATTGTTATCCTATTACAGTTATCACAGCTTTTTATTTATGTCATGCGAGGAGCGCTATTATCTTCTTTTGCTTATCTGATGGGCATCCTTTCTAGTTGGATTTTTATTTATTATTTTTTGTATAAAAAGAAATGATTTATTTCTAATCATTTCCTTATAATAAGTAATTATTTATCAGTTATTATTAAATATTAAGATTGTTTGCTATGAAAAAAACTAAACTTAACTGTGACATTGTTTTACGTGACAATTTTATTTCTTTAATGTCTAACGATAAATCTGTGCTACATGTCGGTTGTACTGATTCACCTTATTATGAAGAAGCCTATAAAACTAATCGACTTTTACATCTTAAGCTTTTAAGGTGTGCTAAAAATTTAAAAGGAACTGACATTTCTTTAGAGGGTGTAAAGTTCTTAAAATCAGTAAATTCAAATCTCGATATCGATATATCTGATATTATGGACCCTGATTGTGTCGGTAAATATTTCGGCTTATATGATTTAGTAGTTCTGTCAGATGTTTTAGAGCATCTTCCAAACCCTGGAATTGCATTATCAAATATTGCAGCAATTATGTCTGCAGATTCTAAACTCATAATTACAGTCCCAAATAGTTTGGCTTTAAAAGCTTCATTGAGAGCGCTAGTAGGTATTGAATTGGTGCATCAAGATCATATGTGTTATTACTCATTTAGCACCCTTTCTAAAATATTAAATACTTATTCTTTGTATCCTGAAAATTTATTTTCTTATGTTGGAGGTGGCAGTTCGATTTTTGCTAAAGCACTAAATCCAATTTTTCATCTTGTGCCATGGTTAGCTGATGGCATTGGTATTGTTGCCTCAAAAAATATTATTTCAAATCAACCTATATATAGCAGATAGTAAATATATTTTTTTGAGAATATAAGAAAAATTTTTTGTAATTGTTAAAGGTATTATGACACAGCATATTTATTTTTTCTTTAAAAAATAGATTAATTTAGTATAAAATATTTTTTGAAGTGTTAAACAACCAGAGTAATCATTAAAATTATAGGAAATTAAGACTCTTATGTTTATACTAGGTATTAACTGTTTCCATGGTGATTCGTCGGCTTGTTTAATTTCTAATGGGATACTTTTAGCTGCAGCAGAAGAGGAGAGGTTCCGGCGCGTAAAGCACTGGACTGGATTCCCAAGTAAGTCAATTCAATATTGCTTGGAAGAGGCTGGAATATCATTATCTCAAGTCAATCATATAGCGATTAATCAAGATCCAAAAGCTAATCTTGGACGTAAGATTTCTTATGCACTTCATGGACAATTTAGTTTGAGATTGATTATCGATCGTTTGCGAAACAAGGTTAAGCGTTTGAACATTTTGCAAAATTGTGTAAAGAGTTTTCCGGATGATTTTTTTTCTGGGAGGGTGCATCAGATTGAGCATCATCTTGCCCACGTTTCTTCAGCTTTTTATGCCAGCCCTTATGATGAAGCTGTAGTGGTTTCGGTGGATGGTTTTGGGGATTTTTCAAGTACAGCTTGGGGATTCGGAAAAGGTGTATCAATTAGAGTTGATGGTAAAGTTTACTTTCCGCATTCGTTAGGTATTTTTTATCAAGCTTTAACTCAATTTTTGGGTTTTAATGACTATGGAGATGAATATAAGGTAATGGGTTTGGCGCCTTATGGTAATCCTAGCTTAATGTCTGAGATGCATGAATTGGTATCCCTTCTACCAGATGGAAGTTTCGAGTTAAATCTTAAATATTTTTGTCATCATAATCAAGAAGTTAATTATGAGTGGGAGTCTGGCTCGCCTTCGGTAGGATGTCTCTTTAGTTCAAAGTTAGAGGAGCTCCTTGGGCCACCAAGAAAGAAAGGGGAGGATCTAACTCAAAGGCATAAAGATATTGCCCACTCGGTGCAGTTAATGTACGAAGAAGCTTTTTTTCATTTGTTAAATGCACTTTATGAGCGGTATAACTCATGCTCCATTGCTCTAGCGGGTGGTTGTGCCATGAATTCAGTAGCTAATGGAAAAATTTCTCTTCGAACTCCGTTTAAAAATATTTATGTGCAAGCTGCTGCGGGTGATGCTGGTGGTGCTATTGGTGCCGCATTAAACGTTTGGCATAAGGCGGGGGGAAGTCTTGCTAAAGTTCGTAGTGTAGCCCATGATCATGCTTATTGGGGGCCATCTTTTACTAATGAGCAAATTGAAGAAGTATTAAATCAATGTGTTATAGACATTGAAAAAGAGGGATGTGTATTTGAGAAAGTTAATAAATTAAATACACTTTTATATGACACCGCTAAAAGTATCTCTGATGGGCATGTAGTAGGGTGGTTTCAAGGTCGTATGGAGTGGGGGCCTAGAGCACTAGGAAATCGTAGCATACTCTGTGACCCCAGAAGATCAGATATGAAAGATATCCTAAATCTAAAAATTAAGAGAAGAGAATCTTTTCGTCCTTTTGCGCCATCCATATTAAGAGAAGCTGTTCCTGCTTGGTTTGACCAGGATGGTGATGTACCTTTTATGATGCAAGTCTATAAGATTAATCAAGAAAAGCAAAATCTGATTCCTGCAGTTACACATAATGATGGCTCAGGAAGATTGCAAACTGTATATGAGCATACGAATCCCCGTTTTTATCATCTAATTAGTACGTTTCGTGATCTAACCGGTGTGCCGATAATTTTAAATACGTCTTTTAACGAAAATGAACCTGTTGTTTGTACGCCCAAAGAAGCGCTGTCTTGTTTTTTGCGAACAAAAATGGATCGTTTAATAATGGGGGACTGGGTTATTCAAAGGACGTTGAGATAGCATGTCGAATTAACTTAAATTTTTTAATCAATATATGTGTCTCAAATTTTCAATTATTACAATTACTCATAACTGTTCAGCTTCTATTGTACGATGTTTAGATTCAGTTGCTAGTCAAAGCTATAAAAATTATGAGCATTTAGTAGTTGATGGGGGGAGTACTGATGGTACCTTGGAACTATTGAAGAACCAATTATGGAGGTTAGCTTCTTTGGTAAGTGAGCCTGATAATGGTATTTATGATGCATTGAATAAGGGTATTGACCAAGTTTCTGGTGATATCATTGGAATATTGCATGCTGATGACATTTTTAATGGGAAAGAAGTTATTTCAAGCGTGGCTAATATTTTTAGATCACATCCATACGTGGATGTTGTAATAGGAAATATTGAGTATTTCAGTCCTAAGTATCCATACATCAAAATTAGAAAAGTTAACTCTATGAATTTCCGACCTTGGATGCTTCGATTTGGGTTTATGCCTGCGCATACAGCTACATTTATGCGACGCTCATTAGTGAAGCGTGTTGGCTATTACCGCACTAGCTTAAAGTCAGCGGGTGATTTTGATTTTTTTGTGCGTTTATTTTTGAATGAAAAAGCTAAGCCATATTATCTTAATAAAACACTTGTATACATGTCTGTCGGTGGTATGAGTACGTCTGGTTGGGAGAGCTATAAACGTACAACCGGTGAAGTCCTTTCCTGTCTTCGGGAGAATAATATATATTCAAATTGGATTTTTGTCCTAGCTCGATTACCAATAAAATTTTTAAAAAAAATAACATTTCAGTTGGGTCAAAAAAATAAACATTAAAATTATCTTTCCGCAAATAAGAGTTGTTTGTCAATAATTCAGTCTTTAGTAGGATTAATTTATTTAAATAATAAAAATGAATAAAATAGCGGTAACTGGGGCTACAGGATTCTTAGGAAGGTCTATTGTTTATGCTCTTTCTAATAAGAATTTTGACGTTCGTGCAATTTCTCGTTCCATAGTAAGGCCGTCGTTTATAGGTAAAGAAAATATTAATTTCTTGACTGTAGGTAGTATTGATTCAAAAACTGAATGGTCAACTGCACTGACTGGAGTAGATTGCATAATTCATTGCGCTTCACTTAATCATACGATAACCAATAATGATCCTGTTTGGATTTCTGCTTGTAATACAGTAAATGTGGATGGAACTCGAAGATTAGCAGAGCAGGCGATTGCAGCAAATGTTCGGCGACTTATTTTTTTGAGTTCCGTAAAAGTTAATGGCGAGCAGTCCCAACCAGGTAAGCCATTTTCATTTTCAGATCATGCAGACCCGTTTGATTTATATGGAGCATCTAAATGGAAAGCAGAACAAGCTCTTTGGGAGACGGCTGCAAATGATAGATTGGAAGTTGTTGTTATACGACTACCCATAGTGTACGGTTTTGGTGTGAAAGGAAACTTTGCACGCCTAATACAGTTAGTAAGTTCTGGAGTTCCATTACCTTTTGGGTCTGTAAAAAATCAAAGATCTTTTTTAGGGATTAATAATCTTGTAGATTTTGTAATTCATTGTATAAATCATCCAAATGCGGCTCGTGAAACGCTTTTTGTATCGGACGATAGAGATTTATCTACACCAGATTTGCTGAGCTTAATTGCGAAAGCAAAGAAAATTTCACTTAGACTATTTCCAGTACCTATTCCAATTTTAAAATTCGCAGCATTTACAACTGGAAGATTAAGAGAAATCGATCGATTAGTAGGCTCTTTGCAAATAGATATTAATCAAACTAAGGAGTTATTAAACTGGATACCGCCCGTTTCTGTTGAAGAAGGCTTTCGACTTATAGTTGAGGGTGTATGATTCGTTTCTTTGATATTATTCTATCATGCTTTGGTATTTTAATATTTTCTCCTATATTTTTTTTTCTTTTATTAATTGGTTTGCTTGACACTGGGTCACCGTTATTTTTTCAGTTGCGGGTAGGTAAAAATCAAAAAGCATTTAGGATTATCAAGTTTCGAACAATGACCATAAATACTCCTTCAGTTGCAACTCATTTGACAGATATTGCGGCTATAACAAAATTGGGGCGGTTTCTTCGTCAAACTAAATTAGATGAATTACCACAGTTCTGGAATGTACTGCGAGGTGATATGAGTTTTGTAGGACCAAGACCATGTTTGTTCAATCAACATAAATTGATAGAGGAGCGTGCTTTACGAGATGTATTTAGGTCTCTTCCTGGCATTACAGGCTTGGCTCAAATCAGGGGAATTGATATGTCCAATCCAGAGCTATTGGCAAAAATTGATGCTGAAATGGTCTCCACATTAAACTTAAGATATTATTTTTATTATATATTTTCAACATTTTTTAACCTAAAAATAGAAAAATAGAATAAAAATTAATAAACTATCAATACTTTTTTTACGTTTTGATTAAATATTATCAAAATAATAATTAAATAAAATAAATGAAGCATTTTATTATATCCATGCCTCCATTAGTCAAGCGTCTTTTAGTCGCTATTGCTGATACATTATCAGTTTTTTTATCAGTTTGGTTAGCTTATACAATTCGATTAGATGTCATACATGTTCCTATGACTATTGGGTTTAATACGTATGTTCTTTCCTTGTTAATAGCTATACCCATTTTTAGTAAATTTGGACTATATGATGCTGTTTTCAGATTTGTTGGAAATGATGCCATTTGGACTATAACAAAAGCAGTATTTTATTATGGGATTATTTTTTTTCTATCCATTCTTTTTTTTGATTATTTTTTGTTAAATCAAATTAATTTCATTCCAAAAAGTTTAGGCATTATCCAACCATTAATTTTATTAATAATAATTTGCAGTAACCGCCTATTTGCAAGATCATTGCTTCACAGTAATGCTTTAGTCATAAATAAAAATAAACGATGTTTATTAATATATGGCGCCGGTCATGAAGGCGCACAGGTTGGAAATTTACTTAAAAATAATCGCACTTATAATTTAATTGGTTACTTAGATGATGATCCTAATTTACAACATAGAACCATCCATGGATTGATGGTATACAGTTCAGCTGAGCTAAATTATCTTGTAAATAAATATGCTGTTACAGATGTATTATTGGCATTACCATTCATAGATCAATCAAAACGCAATGAAATTTTGAGTTATTTACAAAGTTTTCACCTTCATATTAGATCACTTCCAAAGATGGTTGATTTAGCAGAAGGAATGTTTATGAATTTTGATTTTAAGGAATTAGACGAGAATGATTTACTTTGTCGAGTTCCCATTAATCCTAATAAGGAATTATTAGAAAAAAATATTAAAAATAAAGTTGTGATGGTTACTGGTGCGGGTGGAAGTATTGGTAGTGAATTAGCTCAAGAAATCCTAATATGTAATCCAAAAATTCTAATTCTTTTTGAGCAAAGTGAGTATGCTTTATATCTTATTGAAGGTAAATTAAAAAAACAAATCAATCTTATTAAATTAGATATTAATTTAATTTCTTTACTAGGAAATGTACAGGATTACGATTGGCTAAGTAAAATTTGTAAGACCTGGAATATTGACACAATTTATCATGCTGCAGCATATAAACACGTTCCGATTGTTGAACATAATATTATTCAAGGTTTGTTGAATAATGTCTGGGGGACTTTAAATATTATCCGAGTTTCTATTGAAAATAATTTACAGCACTGTGTTTTTGTCAGCACAGATAAAGCTGTAAGGCCAACCAATATTATGGGCGCATCCAAGCGACTTGCAGAAATGATTGTTCAAGCCTTTGCAGCTCAATCAGATACCCATGTTGAATTTTCCATAGTGCGCTTTGGTAATGTATTAGGTTCAAGCGGGTCAGTAGTGCCGTTATTTCGAGCTCAGATTAATGCTGGCGGCCCAGTCACCTTGACGCATCCAGAGGTAACAAGATATTTTATGACTACTAAAGAGGCGGCTCAATTAGTAATTCAAGCAGGTGGCATACGCTCTCATGAAGCACAAAGAAATAATTGCCCAATTTTTTTATTAGAAATGGGAAGCCCTATCAAGATTTTAAGCCTTGCTAAACGAATGATTGAGCTATCTGGGTATAGCGTTAAAGATGTTAATAATCCCTCTGGTGATATAGAAATCGTGTATATTGGGCTGCGCTCTGGTGAGAAACTTCATGAAGAATTATTTATTGACCATAGTTCAGAATCAACAATACATTCGAAAATCTATAGGGCTAATGAAAGATTTATACCTCTGGTTGAGCTTGAAAAACACTTATCTTTTTTACATCAATGCTTATTAGTGGGTGATGTTCCCAATACATATAAATTTTTGCTTCGCATAATAAGTGGTTTTACTCCTGATGCAGAGATTGTTGATTATTTTTCAAGAAAAAAATCTAATAATTAATCAATCTTATTTATGATTAAACCGTTATTTATTATAAAATTATTGAAATTTTTTAATCATCCAATCTTACTATTTTAAACTTATTTTTTTAGGTTAATTACAGCAATTGTTTTTCAAATTCTTCCTAAAAATCTGTCCTTGTTTGAAATGCCTAACTTTTTCAGACTCATCCATCAAAATGATTATGCATTATCTGCCCATTCAAGTTGCATAATTTTCTTAGCATGCCATCATATGTTTGGATAGTTTTTGGAGTTAAGCCATTTTTTAAACAGGGTATGTTCATAAATCAGAATAGCCTTTTTATTTTCATGTAATCTGAAGAGACTTTTTTCTATCAAGCTATAATATGATTCTATTGTAAGGTAAATTCAATTTTTTTATAAAAACAATGAATTATAAAGTATTTAAAAGATAATATGAAGATATTGGTAACGGGTTGTGCGGGTTTTATTGGCATGCACCTTTCTAAAAAATTATTAGAAGCAGGATATGATGTCATTGGTATTGATAACTTGAATGATTACTATCAAGTTTCTCTGAAAGAATCGCGTTTAAAAAAATTGATCTTTCATTCAAATTTTGATTTTCATAAAATTGATATTTCTTGTCGTAAAGACATGTCAAATTTTTTTTCAAAAAATAGATTTAATGTTATTTTTCATCTTGCAGCACAGCCTGGAGTAAGGTTTTCTGTTGATTGTCCGCAAGCTTATGTAGATAATAATTTAGTTGGCTTTGCTAATATTTTAGAGGGTGCGAAAACATCCAATGTAGGGCATTTTGTATTTGCTAGCTCATCAAGTGTTTATGGATCTAATGAAAAAATTCCTTTTTCTGAGGATGATGTTGTTGATCAGCCTTTAAGTTTTTATGCTGCAACCAAAAAAGCTAATGAAATAATGGCTTTCAGTTATAGTAGTTTGTTTCAAATACCTACAACGGGTTTGCGATTTTTTACTGTTTATGGACCTTGGGGGAGGCCAGATATGTCACCCTTTTTATTTACTAAAGCGATTTTTAATAATGAGCCTATTAAAATTTTTAATCATGGAAATATGATGAGAGACTTTACTTATATAGACGACGTTATTGAGGCGATTATGCGTATTTTTAATAAACCTCCAAGCTATACAAATTCTGTTAATAATTCGTCCTCCAAATATGCTCCATTCCAATTATTGAATATCGGCAATAATTCTCCCGTTCAGCTACTCAACTACATTAATGAACTTGAATTGGCAGTTGGAAAAATTACTAAGAAATTATTATTACCAATGCAGTTAGGTGATGTATCAAAGACTATGGCAGACACAGACAAATTAGAGGCTTTAATAGGTTTTAAACCTCAAACGTCTTTGAGATGCGGTATAAAAAAATTTATTAGTTGGTATAAAGATTATTATGGCGGCACATAAGTTGTTACTATCATTTCAAATCATCTATGATTTATTTCGCATATTCAACTAATAGTTTTCAGTTATTATTTTTTAATAATTTTAAGTATTTACGACTTCTTTTCAAATAAATCCTCATCATAGAAAATCTTGGCGTTTGCCTATTCGGTCTACAGTTTGAAAACTTATTACTACATAAATATTTAGTTTTAAATTCTATCCCAACCACCCAAAAATATGGTTTACATCATTTTTGGGTTATTGTATCTATGTAGGATGATATTAATTCAGGAGTTTGTAGAGCTGTTAGCATTTATTTGCGACTGTACGTTGTTAATTATAAACTTCTCAGCTTATTTAATAGTAGTTAATTGCTTTTCTCACCTAAAGCTAGGCGTTCGTTGTCTAGTTTTGGAGCGCTGCCCTTACTAGTGGGGATGATAGATCTAGATAAACCGTTTCTAAATTTAAAGGTGGACTGATTCAGGGTCAGTTTCTGGTTACGTAACGGTTGATATCTGTGTCAGGATGTCTCCTTTAAAAGGACAAATTATGTTCACATGTTTAACATTAAATTCAGAATTGGTCACATCTTCCGCTACGTATTAATGGATCAAATGGTTTCATAGATTCTATATATTTACACCCCAAGAGAGTTAAAGATTGTAATCATTCTGCCATAGAAATAGAGTTATTTAGTTGATATTTGCGGTGAAAGCATGTAATCGTTGGTATGGGACATTACTAGATGCGCCACTTTATCAATTTTAAAGTTGCTTTAATCGATAACAGAGTTAGACACTGCTTTACGAAAAATGCCAGCCTCGTGCCAGCCCGGAGCTAAAAAGAAAAAAGACTTCAAAAACATTTCGTCTTTAAAGCCTTTTATATATTGGTAGGACGGGCGAGATTCGAACTCGCGACCAACGGATTAAAAGTCCGCTGCTCTACCGACTGAGCTACCGTCCCATTTTCATGGCAATTTAATTTTGGCAAACAATAATCTTGTTAGATTTTTGCTGTCGAATTGGATTAATTTGTAATTTTTCACCCAGGAAAACACAAATTATAGCAATATCTTGGAGAGTGCCTGCTAGGGCTGGATAAGGTCTAAAACTCAGCTTTGTGGGGGCCTTTCCAGCTACCCCCGTCTCGTCACGGGCGGATTCTTAGAAAAATAGTCCTTAATGCCTGCTAGGATGCCTTCGGCAATCCTCTCTTGGTAGCCCTCATCATTTAGCCTTTTTTCTTCTTGGGGATTGCTAATAAAGGCCGTTTCTATCAGGATGGAAGGTATATCCGGGGCTTTGAGAACCGCAAAGCCAGCCTGCTCGACTTTATTCTTGTGCAGAGGGGCAAAATCACCAATAT
>Ga0214921_10001125_pt1 | contig 46436 bp, 36 predicted proteins | sample LL1505_MetaG_FD_177992 | JGI IMG/M metagenome (GOLD analysis project Ga0214921, IMG submission 177992) | Freshwater microbial communities from Lake Lanier, Atlanta, Georgia, United States - LL-1505 | ecosystem: Environmental > Aquatic > Freshwater > Lake | place: USA: Georgia | collected... | reverse complement strand
GGGCGAACTAGATTATTTAGTCATTGATATGCCACCAGGCACTGGCGATATTCATTTAACCATCATGCAAACAGTTCCTGTTACAGGTGTGGTGATTGTGACTACACCGCAACAAGTGGCTTTAGCAGATGCGAAAAAAGCGATTGCGATGTTTGGACAAGCCAATGTCAATGTGCCAATTATAGGGTTGGTCGAAAACATGGCTTATTTTACCCCAGCAGAATTACCAGAAAATAAATACTATTTATTTGGAAAAGAAGGAGGCCTTAAATTGGCTTCGGAATATGACTTATCCTTTTTGGGACAAATTCCTTTAGTACAGAGTATAAGAGAAGGTGGAGATGAGGGGGTTCCTGCAATGGTTGGAACAGATGCCCTATCAAAAGATGCTTTCAGAACTTTTGTTGGTAACGCAGTTAGACAAATTGCCATCAGAAATGCCAATTTACCAAGAACAGCAACAATTACAGTCGCACCATAATGGAAAAGAAAATCATCATTGCAATTGACGGCTTTTCATCTTGCGGAAAGAGTACCCTTGCTAAAGCGATGGCAAAAGCATTGGAATATGTTTTTGTAGATACTGGCGCTATGTACCGAGCGATTGCCTTGTATTTTTTAAGAAATAACATTGCTTTCAATGACATTGCTGCTAATGAAGCATTGCATGCAATTGAATTAAAATTTAAGTTCAATAACCTAACTCAGAAAAGTGATATGTATTTGAATGGTGAAAATGTAGAGCAAGAAATTCGTGCAATGCAAGTAAGTCAAAAAGTGAGCGAAGTGGCATCTATTGCTGCAGTGAGAGATTTTGCAGTTGCACAACAACAAGCAATGGGCGTGGACAAAGGGATTGTAATGGATGGAAGAGATATTGGCACAGTTGTATTCCCAAATGCAGCACTAAAAATATTTGTAACCGCAGACCCTGCTGTTAGATTAGAGCGCAGGTACCAAGAATTACTACAAACAAATCCTGCTATTCTTAAAGAAGAAGTGGCTGCAAATTTGCAACAAAGAGATTTAATGGATAGTACTAGAGCACATAGCCCACTTAGACAAGCCGAGGATGCTTTGGTTTTAGATAATACAAATTTAGATAGGGCTCAGCAATTTGAATTGGCCATGCAATGGGCCATGGACAAGATCAAGTCTAATTAGTCCATCCAGCTTTCCTTGACTTTTTCAAATGCAGCTTCTAACTGATAAAAACCAAGAATCTTTTTTATAACTGCCTCTACCACGGTATCTGGACAGCTTGCTCCACTTGTCATTAAAATACGAATAGGATTTACATCTGGCAAGAAATTTTCTATTATTTCTGATTGTTTATTTTTCCAGTTTGTTTTTTCAATATGCTGGGCATCTATAATTTTACTTACGTCATCTATAAAATAAGTAGGCAATTTTTGTTCACATAATTCAACCAAGTGCGAACTATTACTACTATTTTTTCCCCCCATCACAATGGCTAAATCAGCTTTCGTTTCTAGTAGTCCAATGACTGCTGACTGATTGTCGTTGGTGGCATAGCAAAGCGTATCTCTGGTATCGGCAAAATGGGCAGCAAGGTTTTCAGGACCAAATTTTTTCAATATCACTTGTTTTAAATAATCCGAAATAGCTTGGGTGTCGGTGGCTAATTGTGTTGTTTGGTTCACCACGCCAATTTTGTTTAAATGAATAGCTGGGTCAAATCCTGCAGAAAAACGATTGATAAAGAAATCATAAAAATAGGTAATAGGTAATTCGCCACTTATAATTTTTGCCAATACTTTTGTCTCTTCAATATCGTTTACGATTAAAGTAGGCGTATGAGCCGAAGTATGAGAAAAAGTGGCCCTTGTTTCTTCATGTTTTGGTTTCCCATGTATAATAATGGAGTAGCCTTTTTGTGCAATCTGTTCACTTCGGTTCCAAACTTTTTCAACAAAAGGACAAGTTGTATCATAAGATTCGATGGCAATACCTTTTGCTCTTAATTTCTCCTCTAATTCTAATGTGGTGCCAAATGCAGGAATAATGACAATATCGTCTTTGGTTAATTCGGATAAAGGAATTAATTCTTTGCCTAAAGTATCTTGTAAAAATTGGACCCCTTTGTTTGTTAAGTCATTGTTGACTTGAGGGTTGTGGATCATTTCACTTAATAAAAAAATTCTTTTACCCTTATTTTCTTCAATGGTTCTATAGGCTATATCAATCGCATTTTCTACGCCGTAACAAAATCCAAAATGCCTTGCCAAATAGATTTTTACCTTGCCAAAGTCGAGTTCGGTTGGGGTGAAATCTTTCTTGAGCTTATCTTCTAGTTTGCGCTTTTGTTTGATAGCGACAATTAAAGGGCTCCTGTAGCCTGAAGGCACTTCAAAATTTTTCATCTATTTGCATATTAACGTATACAAAAGTACAATCTTCGTTGCTTTTTACCCTATTTTAATTTAGTGCTTGTATCTTTGCGCCATGCATTATGTATCTGTAGAAAATCTGACAAAGAGTTATGGTATTACACCATTATTTAAAGGAATCAGTTTTAATATCAACGAGGGCGACAGGATTGCCTTGGTAGCCAGAAATGGTATTGGGAAAAGCACGCTTTTAAGAATTTTATCAGGAAAAGAAGTGCCAGATTCGGGTACTGCCAAAGTGCATAAAGATGTGCATTTGGTCCTATTTGAACAAGATCCTCAATTTATTGAAACCGCTTCTGTGACGCAGAACTTATTCAATCAGGAACATCCAATCATGAAAGCCATTAGTAATTATGAAATGGCCATGGAAACAGAGGATGAAAATTTGATCACCGATGCGATTATGGAAATGGAGGAAAACAATGCATGGGATTTTGAATCAAAAGTAAAAACAATTTTAACGCAATTAAATATCCATCATTTAGAACAGCCCGTTTCAAAATTAAGCGGGGGGCAAAGAAAGCGTGTATCCTTAGCAAAAACTTTGATCCAGATTGGCTTTGAGCCTAAACATGTTTTGTTGCTAATGGATGAGCCCACGAACCATTTGGATTTGAATATGATTGAGTGGCTGGAAAATTATTTAGAGCAAGAAAAAGTGACCTTATTATTGGTATCGCATGACCGTTATTTCTTAGAAGCGGTGACAGATGAAATTTGGGAATTAGAAAGAGAGAAGCTCTATAGCTATAAAGGAGATTATGAAAATTATTTAGAGAAGAAAGCTGCAAGAATAGAATCTGAGTTAGCAAGTATTGATAAAGCAAAAAATACCTTTAGAAAAGAATTGGAGTGGATGCGAAAGCAACCCAAGGCAAGGACGACCAAAAGTAAAAGCAGACAAGATAATTTTTACGAAGTAGAGTCTAAAGCAAAACAAAAAATAGAAGATACCAATTTACAATTGGATATGAAGATGACTCGTTTGGGGGGTAAGATTATCGAAGCAATCAAAGTGTACAAGTCCTATGGAGACTTGGTGGTGTTAAAAGGCTTTGATTATACATTTAGCAAAGGAGAACGGATTGGTATTGTAGGAAAAAACGGGGTTGGGAAGTCTACTTTTTTACAAATACTACAAGGCATAACAGCACCCGATAGCGGTAAAATTAACGTAGGAGATACCATCGTATTTGGTCATTTTTCTCAGGAGGGGCTTACCTACAAAAAGGATATGCGTGTGATTGAATATTTAAAAACATTTGCTGAACAGTTTCCTTTGGCGAGTGGTGGCACATTGAGTGCAGCGCAATTTTTGGAGCTATTTTTATTTACGCCAGACAAACAATATACTTATTTAAGTGCTTTGAGTGGAGGGGAGAAGAAAAGGTTACAATTATTAACCATCTTGTTTAAGAATCCTAATTTTTTAATTTTAGATGAGCCTACCAACGATTTAGACCTCCCTACATTGGCGGTATTAGAACAGTTTTTAATTGATTTTGCAGGCTGTGTATTGCTCGTATCACATGACCGTTATTTTATGGATAAATTGGTAAACCACTTATTTATATTTGAAGGAAATGGTGTGATTAGAGATTATCCTGGAAATTACACACAGTTTAGAATTCTAGAAAAGAGCAAACAGAACTATGCTTCTGTAAGCTCTGATATCACGACTCAAATAGAGCATGAGGTTAAACCAATCCTAACTGAATCTGTCACTAATACAACAACGCATCATTCGGCAGACGTTGCGCCAAAGAAAGTGCTTGAAAAAATGTCTTACAAAGAAAAATTAGAACTTGAACAGTTGAATAAGTCGATGCCTGAATTAGAAATTAAAAAGGCGACTCTTACAAACGAACTGAATCATACCACTGGAGATTATGCAGCCATCACCACGCTAAGTGCTCAACTGGCTTCAGTTACAGCCGAATTAGAAGCAAAAGAATTAAGATGGTTAGCATTAAGCGAAAAACTATAGGTCGTTCGTTTTTTATAAAAATGAGGCCTAATTGAAAATTAAATGAGGCCTAGGTTTTGCATATGATTTTATTGATATAGGTAATTTAGTAATACGAAACAGATAACAAAACTGTATCAACATTACACCTAAACCTTTTTATCATGAAACCAATCGAAAGAATCGCTATCTACATTCATTTCAAAAAAATCTCTCCCCATGCTTTTGAGAAAAAAATTGAATTATCCAACGGGTATTTTTCAAAACAGTTAAAACATTTAGGTTCTGTTGGGTCTGATATCCTAATAAGAATCCATCATGCCTATACTGATGTAGATATCTTATGGATATTAACGGGTGAAGGACAAATGCTAAAGGATGAAATGCAGCATAGTCAACAAATTGATAATTGCATATTGGAAGATTTTACCAATAAGTATGCGAATGAAAATAAAAAATTAAAAAAACTTGAAAATGATTTTAATCAATTACAAACGAACTTAAGTGATAAAGAAAAAATCATTGGCTTGTATGAGTTTATGTTAAATGGGAATCCCCCTATTACAAATATCAGTAGTAGCAGTGTTGTAAAAAGGATGGATGCTTAGGCAGGTGAAATTGTAATTAATAAAAGAGGCGCTTCAAATGAAGCGCCTCTTTTATTGAACATCTTTCTAATTTAATCTCTCTAATTTATTCTTTTCTATACACCAATTGCAGTTATACATAAGAGGATACAGGCTCACAAGTACATACGAGGTTTCTATCACCATGTGTATTATTTACACGTGCTACAGTTGGCCAAAATTTATTGGATGCAACATAAGGTAATGGGAAGGCTGCTTCTTGTCTTGTATAGCTATGTGACCATTCATTGGCACAAATGACATGTTGTGTATGAGGGGCATTTTTTAAAGGATTATCTACCTTGTCATAACGACCAGTTTCAATAGCAACAATTTCTGCATGAATGGCTAATAAAGCATCACAGAAACGATCTAGTTCTGCCATGTCCTCACTTTCTGTTGGCTCAATCATGATCGTGCCTGCTACAGGGAAACTCATAGTTGGGGCATGGAATCCATAATCAATCAATCGCTTTGCCACATCTTCTGCTTCAATACCTGCAGTTTGTTTAAATGGTCTTAGGTCAATGATGAATTCGTGTGCACAGGTACCATTTTTACTAGTGTACAAAATGGTGTAAGCTTTTTCTAATCTTGATTTCATGTAGTTCGCATTCAAAATGGCATAGCTCGTAGCCAATTCCAATCCTTTTGCACCTAACATTTTAATGTAGGCATAACTAATTAATAAAATACTAGCAGATCCTATTGGTGCGCCACTTACTGCATTGGTTGCATCTCCATTTTTAATATGACCTGGTAAGAAAGGAGCTAATTTGTCATTCACACAAATTGGTCCTACACCTGGTCCACCTCCACCATGTGGAATGGCAAATGTTTTATGCAAATTCAAGTGACAAACATCCGCGCCAATATTTCCTGGACTTGTTAATCCAACCTGTGCATTCATATTGGCTCCATCCATATACACCATACCACCATAATGGTGTATCGTGTTACAAATGTCCATGATGGTTTCTTCAAACACACCATGTGTAGATGGATAAGTAATCATCAATCCTCCAAGGTTATCTTTATGTTGAATTGCTTTTTCTGTTAGGTCTGCTACATCAATATTACCAGCTGCATCACAAGCTACTACCACCACTTTAAAACCAGCCATGACAGCACTCGCCGGGTTGGTACCGTGTGCACTAATTGGAATCAATACAATATTTCTATGTGCTTCGTTTCTGGCTGCATGATAAGAACGGATGGTTAATAATCCTGCATACTCACCTTGAGCTCCACTATTAGGTTGTAAACTACAAGCAGTGAAACCTGTTGTTTGACACAAATAGGCACTTAACTCTTTTACAATTTCTTGGTACCCGATGGTTTGGGTTGCTGGTGCAAAAGGATGCAAGCCACCAAAACAAGGCCAACTTACTGGAATCATTTCTGTGGCAGCATTCAATTTCATGGTACAGCTACCAAGACTAATCATGCTTGTGTTTAAAGAAAGGTCTTTGTTCTCTAATTGCTTAATATAACGCATCATTTGTGTTTCACTATGATGTGTATTGAATACTGGGTGTGTTAAATAAGCACTCGTTCTAACTAATTGAGTTGGGATAGCAGCGTTTTTGATTCCTGCATTCAAGGCAGTTGCTTGTTTGCCAGTCAATGTTTCAAATAATTGTACAATTAGTTGAACGTCTTTAACCGAAGTCGTCTCATCAATACTAATTGACACTGTTCCATTTGCAAAATAATTAAAATTGATTGCTTCCTTAGCCGCAAGCGCATTCAATTGAGCTGCATCGAATCCTGTTAAGTGTAAGGTATCAAAATAAAATTCATTCACTTGTTGAATCCCTAAACTTTCTAATTGTTGTGCTAATCCTTGAGCAAGAGCATGCACTCTTGAGGCGATGGTCTTTAATCCATCAGGTCCATGGTACACAGCATACATCACCGCCATGTTGGCAAGTAATGCTTGTGCGGTACAAATATTTGAAGTTGCTTTTTCGCGTTTGATATGTTGCTCTCTAGTTTGTAATGCCATTCTTAATGCACGATTGCCTTGTGCATCAATACTCACACCAATCAATCTTCCTGGCATCCCTCTTTTGAATGCATCTTTAGTTGCGAAATAGGCAGCATGTGGTCCACCGAATCCCATTGGCACACCAAATCTTTGTGTGTTACCTACAGCTACATCTGCATTCAATTCGCCTGGGCTTTTTAACACAGTCAAAGCAAGTAAATCTGCCACTAAAATCACCATGCCACCTAATTGGTGCACTTGGTCTATAAAACTGCTATAGTCTTGGATGGCACCATTCGCATTTGGATATTGAAGGATGGCACCAAAGTAAGTGTTGTCTAAAGCTGCAGATTTAAAATCTCCAGTCACCAATTCAACACCAATTGGTGTTGCTCTAGTTTGTAAGACAGATTTTGTTTGTGCAAAAATAGCTTCGTCTACAAATAATTTTGGTTGACCAATGACATCTGATTTATTGATATGGTTAAAGATCATTGCCATTGCTTCTGCAGCTGCAGTAGACTCGTCTAACAAAGATGCGTTTGCAATGTCCATTCCTGTTAAATCGGTCACCATTGTTTGAAAGTTCAATAAACTCTCTAAACGGCCTTGTGCAATTTCTGCTTGATAAGGTGTGTATTGGGTGTACCAACCTGGATTTTCAAAAATATTTCTTAAAATAACAGAAGGCGTAATGGTTCCATAATAACCTTGTCCGATAAAATTTTTCGCAACAATATTTTTCTCCCCAATCGCTTTAAGCGTTTGTAACATTTCAAACTCCGTCAATCCTTCTGGAATTTCCATTGGTTTTGTTAAACGAATATTTGCTGGTACAATTTTGTCAATCAATGCTGCTAAACTATCAGCACCAACTGCCTTCAACATTTTTGCACTATCTACTGGATTTGGACCAATATGTCTTTGGATAAATTCTGCGCCACTTTGATTCATTTCGACGGAATTGAAAAGGTTAAAAATTGGCACAAAGATAGGCTTTTAGCGCCTCCTTGAAAAGGGATGGGTCGTTATTTTTACTTGGATGGGGAAAGCTTGTGGATGAGCCCCAAATAGTTTACTTTTGTTCTCTATTATGCAAGCAAACACTGAACACTTATTTGATACACCCGCCCCTGAGCAACTTAAAAAGTTTCTAAACTTTCTTAAAAGGGTAGACAAGCGTGTTATTTTAAAACAATTGCCTGATTTACACGAAGCTGCATTTGAAAAAATTGATTGTTTAGATTGTGCAAGATGCTGCAAGAATTATTCCCCTAGATTCAAAATGCCAGACATCAAAAGAATTAGTAAATACATGGGGATGAAAGAGACTGCTTTTATAGATCAGTATTTAAGTATGGATGAAGAAGGCGACTATGTTTCTAAAACAAGACCTTGTCCTTTTTTAGGCGACGACAATGCATGTGGTATTTATGATCACCGACCAACAGATTGTCAAAGGTTCCCTTATACCGATGAAGATGTATTTTTTAAACGCATTCCAATCACAATGAAAAATGCGGAATTCTGTCCTATAGTGCATGATGTCATGAATGCATTGATTGCAAAATAATCAATATTCCATTTCTTTTAATTTCGGTGCTTTAAACCAAGTGGTGACTACAACTATAATGGTCATAACGCCTCCAAATACAACGGAAGGAATCACACCCATTGCTTTTGCTGCCAGTCCGCTTTCAAATTGACCAAGTTCATTACTACTATTAATGAACATAGAATTCACTGACATCACCCTGCCACGCATATGGCTAGGTGTTTTCAATTGAACAATCGTACCTCGAACAATCATGCTAAATCCATCTAAAATACCACTCAATAAAAGTGCAAAAAAGGAAAGCCAAAATATTTTAGATAGGGCAAATAAAATAATACAAGCCCCAAATCCAGCAACTGCTATTAATAATTTTTTGCCCTGATTTTTCTTTACAGGGAAAATAGTCACCATAATAATAATGATCATAGCACCAATATCTGTTGCCGCATTCAACCAACCAAAACCAATGGGTCCTGCTTTTAATATATCTCTAGCAAAAACAGGTACCATGGCAACTGCACCACCAAAAAGTACGGCAAATAAGTCTAGGCACAACGCGCCCAAAAGCTCTTTACAATTGAATACAAAACGCAATCCTTCTTTCACGCTCTCTAATGGTTTTTGTTCAATTACAGTTTCATGTGGTGGTTTTGCACTTATTTTTTGGATAAAGAAAAAGCCTAAAGCGACTAGACTAATCACAAGGATTAAAGAACCATGAATACCAAAGCCAGCAATCATAAAACCAACACTAGCATGTCCAATGACCGAAGCACTTAACCACATGCCTTGACTCCAAGTGGTCGCATTTTGTAATAAATTTTTGGGTACAATTTCACCCACCAAAGTGCCAAAGCCTGGTCCCGTAAAAGAACGTATGATACCTGTACAAAATATCACAAAATAAATACCAATGGCTATCTGTAGGTTTCCTAATTGTGCTTTACTGTATGAAGAGGATAGAAGCAATAAACTTGCAGCGCAAAGAAAATAAAGCGAAACACCAGTTAAAATAATTTTTCTTTTCTCACTCTTATCAATTACATGTCCAGCATATAAGGAAAGTGATACCGCAGGAATGACCTCTGCTAAACCAATCAATCCAATTGCAAAAGGTTCGTTGGTCAATTCATAAATCCACCAGCCTACCAAAGTGCCCATCATCCTTAAGCCCATAATAAATAAAAAACGTCCAGTCATTAAATTCCTAAACTCGTTTATCCTCAATGCTGCAAATGGATCTTTAGTCAGTTGTTGTTCGTTTTGCTCCATAACAGTAGGAATTGGTTGTGGTTAGGGTAGTGTAAAATAATGTTGACCTTCTTCAAGGTCTTTTTCTAGTGCGTCGGTAATGATTTGAAAATGCTTTTCGTTATATAAAAAGTCTGCATTTGTTGCGTCTACAAAAATCGTTTTGATATTATGCTGTTTGATATAACTTGTATAGGTCTCTTGCAACTTAAACAAGTATTCGTCAGGGATAGATTGCTCGAATTTTCGATTCCTTTTTTTAATATTCCCTTGTAATTTATTCACTGGAGCGTGTAAATAAATCAAAATATCAGGAGGGGTTAATTGTTGTACAAAGACATCAAACATTTTTTGATACAATCTAAATTCTTCCTCGGGCAAATTTACTTTAGCAAAGAGTAAGCACTTCGTAAATATATAATCCGAAACAGTCACATGTTGAAACAGATCATTGGACTTCACCATTTCTTGTTGTTGCTTGAATCGCTCTGCTAAAAAAAACAATTCCAATGGAAAGGCATATTGTTTTGGATTTTCGTAAAACTTGGTCAAAAATGGATTGTCCGCAAACTCTTCTAGAACCAGTTTTGCATTATAATGTTGTGCGAGTAATTGCGATAGCGTGGTTTTTCCAGCACCAATATTTCCCTCAATTGCTATAAAATGATGCTTCATAATGCTTCTAATGCTTGCGAGCAAAGATAAGTTTTGGATCCTTTACAAATCGGTTTTTTTATACACAACAGAACTGTCCTTTGTCGCTTTGTAGAGCTGTAAATTCGTTTTTTGAAGGATCGGATGTACAAAATCAGGCGCTATCTCTGCCAAAGGGGCCAATACAAAGTTGCGGTCTGCTAGTCTTGGGTGTGGAATAATCAATCCAGGAGATTCAATGATTGTTTGGTTATAATAAATGATATCCAAGTCAATGGTCCTTGGCCCAAGTGGTATCAATCTTTCTCGACCCATAGAAGCTTCTATTTTAAGAAGCATGTCCATTAAATCATGTGGTGTCAAAATGGTTTCAATGCATAATGCTTGATTGTAAAATGCTGGTTGATCTTTAAATCCCCATGCTTCTGTTTCAAAAATGGAAGAATGGGTTTGAATAGGACCGCATCTTTTATCAATACTATTTCGAGCATTTTCTAAGTTATCCAAACGGTTCCCAATATTGCCGCCTATCATGAGGTATACATGGTTCATAGAAGTATGCTGTGAATGAACGCAAATATCCATAATTTTACATGGCAACCTATATTTTTTTTACTGCTATTTTAGTTTTCTTTACAATCAATCTTTTTTTATGAAAATATTTTTTAAGTCATTCTTTGCTACTTTGCTTGCTTTGTTTGTTTTTACAATTGGAGGGTTTTTCCTATTGGTAGGATTTGCTGCAGCTTTTTCCTCGGATGAACCAGTCGCAGTTGCATCCAATGCGGTATTGGTGATTGACCTTGCAGATAATTTTACAGAAAAAGAAGTATCAGATCCCTTTACTGAATTATTGAATCCAGGCACAGGAAAAGTTCCAAGCTTAACAACAATGATTGGGTTAATTCAACATGCAAAAAAAGATTCCAATATCAAAGGCATTTATATAAAATGCCAAGAAAATTCAAATGGCTATGCTAGCTCAGAGGAACTTAGAAAAGCATTGGTTGATTTTAAAAAAAGTAACAAATTTATTTTTGCTTACGGCGAAACAATTTCTCAAAAAGGGTATTGGGTAGGCAATGTGGCTAATGGAATTTACACACATCCACAGGGTGGATTGGAGTTCAATGGTTTTTCATTAGAGACTGTATTTTTAAAAGGGATGTTGGATAAATTGGATGTGCAGATGCAAGTATTTTATGCAGGTAAGTTTAAAAGTGCTACAGAGCCATTTAGATATACTAAAATGTCGGATGCCAATAAGTTGCAAACAGGCGTGTGGTTAAATGGATTGTATGATCATTTTATCAATACGGTTGCTAGTGCAAGACAAATTGCACCCGAAAAGTTGAAAGCCATGGCAAACGAGGCAAAAATTCAATCCGCACAAGATGCACTATCAAATGGATTGGTGGATGGATTAATTTATGACGACCAATTGAAGAAAATCATTGCAAAAAAATTAAATGGTGTTAAAGAAAATGACATCCCATTTGTTTCAATGAAAGATTATGCCAAATCGGTTCCTTTAAGGGGCACTGGTGCTGGTAAAATTGCCGTGGTTTATGCAGATGGAGATATAGTGATGGGTAAGGGGGCAAAAGGGTCAATTGCAAGTGATGATTTTAGAATGATGCTCCAAAAAATAAGAGCCGATAAATCTATTGATGCATTGGTTTTAAGAGTGAATTCTCCAGGCGGAAGTGCCTTAGCTAGTGATATTATTTGGAGAGAAATTGAATTGATTAAAGCTAAGATTCCAGTGGTGGTAAGCATGGGGGATGTGGCAGCATCTGGGGGGTATTATATTGCCTGTGGCGCAGATTCTATCTATGCAGATGACAACACCATTACTGGTTCCATAGGCGTATTTTCCGTTGTCCCAAATATTTCCGGTTTCATGAAAAATAAATTAGGAGTGACTTTTGATGGTGTAAAAACTGCTACTTATGCAGATGCACCAACATCCACTAGACCATTGAATGCCATGGAGCAAAAAATGATGCAATCTGGCGTAGATAGCATTTACCATACATTTAAAACTAGGGTGGCTAAGGGCAGAAAAAAATCAATTGAATATGTTGATTCTATTGCACAAGGAAGAGTTTGGTTAGGCGCGGATGCCATTAAGGTGGGACTAGTGGATAGAATTGGTACTTTAAATGATGCACTTGCCTCCGCAGCCAAGATGGCAAAATTAAAGGGCTATAGTGTTAAATCCTATCCAGAATCAAAATCCTTTATCGAAGATTTAATTGAAGATTATAAAGATTACGTGAAAGTAAAGTCAATCCAATCTGAAATAGGAGCAAGCCAATGGCAAATTTTTCAACATTTGAAAACAGTGCAACAAATGGTTGGTGCCCCTCAAGCACGAATGCCTATATTTGTAGTTAAACAGCCCTAGTATCATGCGTTCATATAGTCAAATTAAAGCGATGCTTGCCATTACAAAAGCAAGCTTGCGATCTATCTTGAGAAGCCCATCTGCGATTGTTTTTAGCATTTTATTTCCGCTAATATTCATCTTAGTATTTGGTTTTTTAAGTAGTGGAGGTAATATCAATGTAAAAGTCGCACTCGCACCCAATGCGGATACCACTAATTTAGTTTATGCAAAAATAAAGTCCTTAGCAGGACTAAAATTTGTGACTGACGAGCAAGCAACAGTGAATGCAGAATTGGCGAAAGGAAGAATTACTGCTTTGATTGATATACAGCCAACTAAAAATCCTAGTCAGCCTTATCAAATCCAATTAACAAGCTCGGCTGCTGCCAATCCCCAAAATATTCAGTTGATTAAATCTATTTTGAATGCAGTGATTGCAAATATCAATGCCACTCAATTTAAAGATGCACCAACGATTGCAGTGGTGAGGAACGAAGTGATAGAAGTACCTGGCAGAACCTATCGCACCATAGATTTTATATTGCCTGGACAACTTGGATTTTCTTTGTTAAGTGCTGGGGTTTTTGGCGTTGCTTTTTTGTTTTTTAATTTAAGACAACAATTGGTTTTAAAAAGATTTTATGCTACTCCAATTAGACGATTGTATATTATTTTAGGCGAAGCTTTGAGTAGGGTTATTTTTCAATTATTGACTGCGATCATTATTATTGGCATTGGACATTTTGCTTTTAACTTTACACTCGTGCATGGATTCATTACTTTCTTAAACATCATGGCACTCAGTTTCATTGCGCTGGTCTTATTCATGGGTTTTGGTTTCATAGTGAGCGGTGTAGCAAAAAATGAAAGCACCATCCCTCCATTCGCTAATTTAATCACCTTACCTCAGTTTTTACTGGCTGGTACATTCTTTTCAATTGATTCTTTTCCAAAATGGCTTCAGCCTTTTTGTAATATTTTACCCTTAACGCATTTTAACAATGCAATGCGTGAAATTGCATTTGAAGGCGCAAATATATTTTCAGTTGGTAATGAAATTGCCGTACTTGTAGTTTGGATTGTGATTGTGTATGCAGCTGCATTTAAAATATTTAAATGGGAATAAAATGAAACTCATTCGTTTTGCTTTCATAAGTGTATTGATAATTGGTAGCATCATCACAGCGATATCCGGCCTATTTCCTTCCATGGTGGTTACATCGAGGGCAGTGGAAGTCAATGCAACCAAATCGCAAATACAACATTGTGTGAAAGACTTAGCTGCATGGAAAGGATGGATGAGTGATTGGAAAGATCAAGCAGTCATCCTGCAAGATAGCATAGCACAAGTTGGCACGCAATCCATTCAAATGCTATCAAGTAATGATAGTACTATTCATTTAAATTGGGTCGCAACAGGACAAGCGCCTTATCAGGTCAAATTAGAATGGCTGCCATTAAAAGAAGGCACTTATGTAATACACTGGTCTTTTGAGCAACATGTTAAATGGTATCCTTGGGAAAAGTTTCAGACTTTACTGAATGAAAAGGTCTTAGGTGCAAAAATGGAAGAAGAGTTACAACATTTGACTGCTTGTATTGTATCTAATAATACAGATTCAAAATAAATCCCTTGTTATTGATCTTGATTTTTTAAATAGTCAATATTTCTTTTGATTCCATTTAATTTTGATCTTAGTAAAGGAGATTGTTTGAATCTTGCTTTAAAACTCGTTTCTTCCATTTTGAGCCAAGCGTCTTTAGACATGGTTAATAAACCTTCAATAGGTTTGAACTTTGCTTCTTGATGCGGGTGACTGAATCGGTTCCAAGGGCATACATCCTGACAAATATCACAACCAAAGGCCCAATCTTGATACCCTCTATCTGAAGCCGTTTCAATTTGTTGTTTTTTTAATTCAATGGTATAGTAACTAATACAATGATTGGCTTCGATTGTTTTATTTGGTAAGATGGCTTGTGTGGGACAAGTATCGATACATTTAGTACAAGTGCCACAATAATCTTTTGCAATGGGTTGGTCATAGACACATTCAAGGTCAACAATTAAACTCGCAATGAAAAAAAAGGAACCTTTTTTAGGTTGGATTAAGTTGCCGTTTTTTCCTATCCATCCAGCACCTGAAAGCCAGGCCCATGATCGCTCTAATACAGGAGCAGAATCTACAAATCCTCTACCTTCTATAGGTCCAATTTTTTGACGTAGGTCATCGAGCATTTGATTCAAAGAAAGCTTAATGACTTCGTGGTAATCTTGGCCATAAGCATATTTAGCAATTTTTGGAAAACCCATTGGCTGTTCCTGTTCTGGGTAATAATTTTTTAAAAAAGTAATCACAGACTTTGCACCTGGTACCAATTTTTTTGGATTGATTCTTAGATCAAAATGCTTTTCCATATAGTGCATATCCCCATGAAATCCTTTTGCTAACCATTGTTCTAATCTAAATGCATCTTCAGTTAATTCTTTGGCTTCTGCAATACCACAGAAATCAAAACCGTGTTGCAGTGCTAAGTCTTTTATGATTTGGGTATGCCTAAATTGGTTCAATCTTCAAGATTCATACTGTGAAAAAAACGATGTGCAGTTGGCGCAATGAGTACACCAATACTTGTAATGAATACAACACCACTAAAGATGGCATAAAAGGATGAAAATAATTTCCCTGCATTGGTTTGTATTGTCACTACGGGCCCCATCCCGCTTAAAATCATGGAGGCATTGTGTAATGCATCTATCCAACTCATGGGGCCTAAAAATTTGTAACCAAGAATTCCAATGAATAGAGATGTCCCTAAAATACATATCGTCTTGAAAAGATGGGACAATACACGATTGTAATACACCCTAAAAGAAGCAAGTGGTTGATTTTTGTGTTCGAATTTTGATAAGATTAAATTTCTTTTTTGTGCCATGCGAATGCTTTTCGTTAACTTATGTAAAATTAGCAGAAAATACAAGGATTGACTGACTTTATTGCTCTTTTTTAAAAAGTATTAAGACATAATTGCTGAATTATTGCGGTGGCGCTTTATTTGAGGGTATTAAGTAACAACTAAAACTAGTTTTATGAATTTAAATCAATATACCATTAAGGCACAAGAAGCCATTCAAGCAGCACAGCAATTGGCTTATAACAACCAACATGCCAACATTGAAACTGCGCATTTATTAAAAGCGATTCTTGGAGACAAAGACAGTCCAACAGAATTTTTATTGAAAAAAAATAATGTACAACCTGCTTGGGTCTTGCAAAAGCTAGATGCATTATTTGAGAAATTACCAAAACAACAAACTGGAGAGCCTGCTTCGAATCTGAGCAGAGACTTAAATACTGTGTTGTTAAAAGCAACTGCCTCATTGAAAGATTTTGGAGATGATTTTGTTACGGTGGAGCATTTAACTGTAGGCATCCTTCAGGTCAATGACCCTGTTGCTAAAATTTTAAAAGATGCCGGCCTAACCGAAAAAGGTTTAAAAACAGCCATTACAGAATTAAGACAAGGAGAGACTGTTAAATCGGCCACGCAGGAAACGCAGTTTCAATCCTTAAATAAATATGCAAAGAATTTAAATGAGATGGCCAATAAAGGAAAATTAGATCCTGTCATTGGTCGTGATGATGAGATAAGAAGAACATTGCATATCCTGACTAGAAGAAGTAAGAACAATCCAATTTTAGTGGGCGAGCCTGGAGTGGGTAAAACAGCCATTGCCGAAGGTTTGGCCATGCGTATTGTAAACGGGGATGTACCTGAAAATTTAAAATCTAAAGTGATTTATGCATTGGATATGGGGCTTTTAATTGCTGGTGCAAAATACAAAGGTGAATTTGAAGAACGATTAAAAGGTGTGATTAAGGAAGTCACTAGTAGTGATGGGGATATTATTTTATTCATTGACGAAATTCATACGTTAGTAGGTGCAGGTGGAGGCGATGGGGCTATGGATGCTGCTAATATTTTAAAACCAGCTTTGGCTAGGGGTGAATTAAGAGCAATTGGTGCCACTACTTTAAATGAATACCAAAAGTTTTTTGAAAAAGATAAAGCATTGGAAAGAAGATTCCAGAAAGTCATGATTGATGAACCTTCAAAAGAAGATGCGATTTCAATTTTAAGAGGTTTAAAAGAAAGATACGAAACACATCACCATGTGCGCATTAAAGACGAAGCGATTGTAGCTGCAGTAGAACTCTCTTCGAGGTATATTACGGATCGTTTTTTACCAGACAAGGCGATTGATTTAATTGATGAAAGTGCTGCTAAGTTGAGGTTAGAGATGAATTCTATGCCCGAGGACTTAGATAGTCTGCAACGTCAAATTAGACAATTAGAAATTGAAAGAGAAGCCATTAAGCGCGAGAACAATCCCGAACAATTGAAACTATTGAATGTGGAGATTAGCAATATGTTGGTGCAGCAAGACACCCTCACTGCTAAATGGAAAGTAGAAAAAGAATTGGTAGACAAAGTACAAGATGCGAAAGGCCAAATGGAGCAATTAAAGCAAGCGGCAGAAGTGGCTGAGCGTAATGGAGATTATGGACAGGTTGCAGAAATTCGTTATGGGAAATTAAAAGAACAAGAAACCTTGTTATTGGAATACACCAATCAGTTAAATGATTTAGGTGAAGAAGGGAAGCGACTAATGAAAGAGGAAGTGGATGCAGATGATATTGCAGAAAATATTGCAAAGGCAACAGGCATACCGGTGCATAAAATGATGCAGTCTGAAAGAGAAAAATTATTGCACTTAGAAACGGCTTTACACGAAAGAGTGATTGGTCAAGATGAGGCCATTACTGCAGTTTCAGATGCAATTAGAAGAAGTAGGGCAGGATTACAAGATCCTAAAAAGCCAATTGGGTCGTTTATTTTCTTGGGGACAACTGGAGTTGGTAAAACTGAATTGGCGAAAGCATTGGCTAATTATTTGTTTGACGACGATAGCATGATGACCAGGATTGATATGAGTGAGTACCAAGAAAAGCATACGGTATCAAGATTAGTGGGGGCGCCTCCTGGATATGTGGGCTACGAAGAAGGTGGTCAGCTGACTGAATCTGTTCGTAGAAAACCATATAGTGTCGTACTCTTAGATGAAATTGAAAAAGCACATCCTGATGTATGGAATGTGTTATTGCAAGTGTTGGATGATGGCCGATTGACGGACAACAAAGGGAGGGTGGTTAATTTTAAAAACACCATCATCATTATGACAAGTAATATTGGAAGTCATTTAATTCAAGATGCATTTGAAGAAGTGACAGATCAAAATTTGGAAGAAAAAACAGAACTAGCAAAAACAGAAGTGATGGCTTTGTTAAAACAAACCATCCGTCCAGAATTCTTAAATAGGGTTGACGATATCATTATGTTCTCTCCTTTATTGAGAAAGCAAATGGCTTCAATTGTTCAAATTCAATTAAATCAATTGAAAAGCTTGGTGGCTGAAAATGGCATGCAAATTGAGTTCACAGATTACTTAGTTGAATACCTTTCTGAACAAGGCTTTGATATGCAGTTTGGCGCTAGGCCTTTAAAGCGCTTGATTCAGAAATTGGTGGTAAACGAATTGAGTAAGCAAATTTTGAGTGGTACCATAGACAAAACCAAAAAAGTGTTAATTGATATTTTTGACGGGGTTGTTGTCTTTAGGAATGAAGCTTAATTTAATATAGATTTCATGGTGTATTGATGGAAAGGTTTTGAAGTCTTAAAAGGTACTTGTATATTTGAGGGATAGCCAAATTTGTGCTATCCCTCAATTTTTTTTATGGCAAATACAAAGAAGGCAGCAGTAGGGTTTATTTTTTTAACATTGGTGATTGATATTGTGGGTCTTGGAATTATCATTCCGGTGATTCCACAGTTGATAGAAGGCTTGTTGCATACCCATGATTTAAGCAAAGCTTCTTTGTATGGTGGTTGGATGACTTTTTTATATGCTAGCATGCAATTTTTATTTGCACCTTTTATTGGAAGTTTAAGTGACCAATATGGCCGAAGACCAGTGCTTTTAATTTCACTATTGGGTTTTGGTTTGGATTATTTATTCTTAGCATTTGCGCCATCCATTCTTTGGTTATTTGTGGGCCGAACCATTTCTGGAATCACAGGTGCAAGTGTGACAACTGCCTCGGCTTATATGGCAGATATCAGTGATGATTCAAACAGAGCGCAAAATTTTGGGATGATTGGCGCTGCTTTTGGCATTGGTTTTATTATTGGACCCATGCTAGGTGGATTTTTAGGAGAACTGAGTCCAAGGCTTCCATTTATCGTATCAGCTTGTTTGGCATTGTTAAATGTGGTCTATGGTTATTTTGTATTGCCAGAATCTCTGCCAGTAGAAAACAGAAGGGCTTTTGATTGGAAAAGATCAAATCCTTTAGGGTCCTTGGTGCATTTAAAAAAATATCCTGCAGTATCGGGTTTAATTTTTTCTTTGGTATTTGTTTATTTAGGCGTTCATGCAGTTCAAAGTAACTGGAGCTTTGCTAACATAGAGAAATTTAAATGGACACCAAAGATGATTGGTTTCTCATTAGGCATGGTTGGACTCTTGGTAGGTTTAGTGCAAGGCGTTTTAATTCGTTTCATCAATCCAAAACTAGGCAATGAAAAATCGGTCTATTTTGGAATTGCCTTATATGCTTTTGGTTTAATTTTATTTGCATTTGCAAGCAGCTCCTGGATGATGTTTGTTTTTTTAATCCCTTATTGTTTAGGTGGCATTTCTGGACCAGCTTTGCAATCATTGATATCAGTGCATGTGCCTAAAAATGAACAAGGCGAATTGCAGGGCTCATTAACAAGTCTAATGAGTGTGACCTCCATAGTTGGACCCCTTATTATGACAAGTTTATTTGCCTATTTTACCAAACCTGGCAATCCAATTTATTTTCCTGGAGCATCCTTTTTAATGGGTGCTGTATTCATGATCATTAGTGCTTTAATAGCTTACACCGTATTAAAGGGAGAAACTAAGTCAATTAAGGCTTAGAGTCCCTTACTGTTGTTATATTTGTGGCTCAATAAAGGCCATATAATGTCTCCATTAATGCAACAATTAGAAGCAACTGCAGGATTTATTCAATCAAAAATTAGTGCAAAAGCAAATACGGCTATCATCTTAGGTAGCGGATTGGGTAATTTATCTAGTGTGATTGAAGCAGAATTCAGTATTCCTTATAGTGAAATTCCAAATTTTCCAGTAAGCACCGTTGAGGGCCATAAGGGAAGATTAATTTTGGGCACATTGAATGGAAAAAAGGTTTGGGTCATGGAGGGTCGCTTTCATTTTTATGAAGGCTATTCGGCAGAACAAGTTGTTTTCCCAATTCGCGTGCTAAAATTACTTGGCGTAGAAAATTTATTATTATCCAATGCTGCAGGCGGCGTTAACAAGGAATACCAAGTGGGAGATTTAATGATTATCAAAGACCATATCAGTTTCTTTACCATCAATCCTTTATTGGGTAAAAACGAGACTGCATTGGGTACGCGCTTCCCAGATATGAGTGAGCCTTATGCGAATACATTTATCGAAAAAGCAAAACAAATAGCTGCTGAACATAGTATTAAAGTGCACGAAGGAGTATATGTGGGTGTCACAGGTCCAACTTTTGAAACAAGAGCAGAATATCAATTGATTAAAATATCGGGTGGAGATGTCGTGGGCATGAGTACAGTGCAAGAAAATATTGCAGCAGTGCATTGCGGTATGAAAGTTTTTGCAATGAGTGTTGTGACAGATTTAGGCATAAGAGAAGACAATAATGTGATTACACATGAGGAAGTATTGGCAGCTGCAAATGCAGCTGAACCATTGTTAACTTTAATATTTAGTGCATTGGTAAAAGAAATAGCTGCATAAGGCAGTTCATTTTACAAGAGCACTATTCTATAATCATTTATGAGGACTAAGCGAAATTTATTCATTGGTTGTATTGCAATTTGTCTATCCATAGGACAGTTGAATGCTCAGAATATGCGCTTTAATTCATTTAGTGGCGGTGGCGCAACAGATTCTTTAGAAAAAAGAGATAAAAAAGAAGATTCAATTGCTATTTATTATCGATTATACAATAGTTTGGCGATTCAGCTTTTAGATACTTCAATCTATGATTTCTATTCAAAATTTATCTTACCCTACAGCAACTACCATTTAGGTAATTTAGGCAATGCGAGCAAATCCTATTTTTTTAATCCTTTGCAGCGAGGTGGATGGGATGCAGGCTTTAGGGCTTATGAAGCTTACAATTATACATTAGAGCAAACTCCGCTTTATCAAACCACAAAACCTTATACCGAACTGGGTTATTTGTTAGGAGGCAAAGGAGAGCAGTTGATAGAAATTTTACATACTCAAAACAGAACCAAACAGTTTAATTATTCTTTTGCTTATCGGTTTAGCAATGCTCCAGGAAATTTAAAAAACCAACATGCAAATTTGAATAATATGCGCATTACGGCAAATTATCAATCAAAACGAAAGCGCTATGCTTCCTACTGGGTAATGATATCTAATAAGTCTGCCTCATCGGAAAATGGCGGCTTAGTAAACACTGCTTTAATTGATAGTCTTTCATTGAACAATCCCTATGAGCTTGAAACAAGATTGGGCATTAGTGGTGCTTCTTTTAGAAATCCTTTTAATACCAATATTGCAACTGGTTCAACTTACAAAGAACAAAATTTTGTTTGGAAGCAAACTTATGATATAGGACAAAAAGATTCCCTGGTTAAAGATACAGTGACCACCTATTTATTTTATCCTAGACTTAGATTCCAGAATGAAATTAAATACCAAACCAATCAATTTATTTTTGCAGACGCCAATCCATCTGCACTCAAATACGAACAATATTTTAATTATACTTTACCAGTAGGAACTTCCATGTTGTTTCAGGATCGTTGGAAAAGATTCACCAATGAATTTAGCTTAGTTTCTTTTCCAGAAAAAACAAATCCCAATCAATTCCTACAAGTTGGGCTTGGTTATCAGTATTTAAATTTTAAAGATACCCTGCAAGTTTGGTCCAATTATGATACGTATGGTCTTGGGGTATATAAAAATAAAACCAAAAATCTTCGATGGGATATTCAGGCATCTGGAAAATTATTTTTAAATGGCTATCACGCAGGGGATTATGAGGCACAATTTTCGTTGAGTAGTGTATTGAATAAAAAAGGGGATCAGATTTCATTGTGGCTGCAAAATTCCAATCGTACGCCTTCCTTTAATCGTCTTGGAATCACTGCATTCCCAATTTTAAAAAGAAGCAACATAGACAAAGAAAATACCATTGAGTTAGGCGCTTTATGGGATCAAAAAAGTCATGGTATCGCAGCATCCTTTCAGTACAGGCTCATTCAAAACTTTCAATATTTTGGAACTGGGTATAAGCCAATGGTCTACGATAAGTCACTTAGCTATATCAAAGGTACGGTGTCAAATCAATTTAAATTAAGTCGTTATTGGAATTGGTACAATGAACTAACCGTGCAGTTAGTGGATGCCAATGCCCCTTTGCACCTGCCTGTTATTTTTACTAGACAACGAATAGCTTTTGAGGGAAATTTCTTTAAAAACTTATACCTCTCTACCGGATTAGAGCTCATTTATCATGCTGCCTATCAGCCAGATGCTTATATGCCATTGACTGGTCAGTTTTACCTGCAAGATCAATTTACAGCAAATAATAGACCTACTGCCAATGCTTTTTTAAATTTCAGGATCAAAAGGTTTAAAGGATTTATAAGAATGGAACAATTGAATACCCTAATAGCCTCAAACAGTCAATTAGGCTCAAGATACAATTTCACTGCGCCAAATTATCCAGGCACAGGCACTTGGTTAAGAGTGGGTATTTGGTGGAATTTTATCAATTAGTACTAACTTTGTTAGGTGAAGCCATTTTTAACAATCCTACTATTATTTGTATATAGTTTCTCTAGTATTGGAGCAACTGTAACAGCACATTTATGTGGTGGAAAAGTTCAAAAATGTTTTTGTGGTAAGTCTACTAAAAATAAGACCGCAAAAAAAGACACTTGTTGTAAAGAAAAAACAACCTTCATAAAAAAGCAAGACTTACACCAGTTCAACGAAGTTCCAGTTGCAAAAAAAGTTTCATGCTTAGCAAGTAAATCCTTCGATTTTTATACCATCATAGTTGCGCCAGTTGTTGAAGCGCAAATGAGTGTAAAGGGATATTCCAAAAAAGGGCTACTATTCACTGGGCCGCCAATTTATGCCCTAGATTGTCTTTATTTAATTTGATTTTAATGTAGTTGACCTTAATGGAGGAGGGCAATTCAATATTGCTGCATCCATACTATTTGTATTTCAAAAAACATTAAAATTATTGTATGAAAAAATTAATCCTTTTAAGTGGCTTTATGATTGTCACTATTTTGGCTGCTAATGCTACAAAAGCAAATATTTCAAATGATGCAACCTTGTTCAAATCTATCTTAGTAAAAACAGATCAAAAAAAGAAAGTAACATTGGTGGCTTCAGGCTTAACTTGTTCTATGTGCTCAAAAGCAATTTTTAAATCCTTGACTAAATTAGATTTTGTGGAGGAAGTGAAAGTGGATATTGAAAAGTCTACATATATCTTGAGTTTCAAAACAGATAGTAAAGTTAATCTAGCACAAATCAAAAAAGCAGTCACTGATGCCGGATTTGGGGTTAAAAGCTTAGTCTATGAATAGGCAATTCAGATCCATTTGTTTTTGTGTTTTGATACTTTCTAATTTTGTTTATTTAAGGCTTGTTGCACAGGAATTATATGTATTTAGTGATCCTGCTAGTACAAAACCTGCCAGGGCCTTGGTTTTAAAACAAGGCTTTCAAAAAATGGGTGGCATCAACAATCGAAACAATACATATACTCAATTACAAATGGGGATTAATAAACTTTTATTGGTTCATCTTGGAACAAATTATACTGGTTGGGATACGTATTTGCAATATCGTTTAGCAACAAAAGACGCACTTTATGAACATACTAGGTTAGCTATCTATGCAAAATCAATCCAATCAAAAAACAAAGCCATTCATACTAGTGCGGTTTTATTAGACGGAGAGGAATCTGTCTTAGGTACTGGGCTTATTTTAACACAGTTAAAACATAAATGGGCTAGTTCATTAAGTTTGGGATACGTTCAAAAAAAGGATTGGAGTTCACATTACGGGAAAAATGCATTCCAATATAGTTTTTCCAATGGTTTACTGGTCTATCCAAAACATTATTCAACCTATAAGCAAACCAATGTAAATCTTTACCTGGAACTATTGGGTCAGAAATTATTGTCTGGAAATGGTCAGTATTTAGATGCGGCTCCTGCTATTCAGTTGATTTTTAATAGTCAAGCCAAATTAAACTTAGGTTACCGATTTCCCTTATTGGACAAGACCAATCGGATGTCCAATAGTCAGTTGTATTTAAGCGCAGATTATATGTTTTTCAATGCCTTACCCAAAAGGAATCATCATAATTAATAGTTAACTTTGCTTGTTGAAAATCCATTCATTTGTTGAGTAAGAAATTTCATTATGCTATCAAAAATTATTCAGTTTTCTATTAAGAATAAACTAGTCATTCTTTTAGGACTTTTTGCGTTGATATTAGGAGGTGTTTATTCTATTTCCAAATTACCCATTGATGCAGTTCCGGATATCACCAATAACCAAGTGTTAATTATTACATCTGTTCCAAGTGCAGGTGCTCCAGATGTGGAGCGCTTGATTACTGTGCCAATCGAACAAGCTACTCGGAATATTCCAGGCATGATTGAGCAGCGCAGTTTTTCAAGATTTGGTTTAAGCTTAGTCACCTTAGTATTCAAAGATGGCATGGATATTTATTGGGCTAGGCAACAGGTTTCTGAACGTTTAATTACCGTGAAGGCCCAAATGCCTGAAGGAATGGGGGTTCCAGAACTTGGCCCACTTACAACTGGGTTAGGTGAAATTTATCAGTATGTGGTCAGGCCAAAAAAAGGGTTTGAAGGAAAGTATAGTTTAACTGAGTTAAGAACAATGCAGGATTGGATTGTTCGTAAGCAATTATTAGGCACGCCTGGGGTAGCAGATGTAAGTAGTTTTGGAGGTGCAGTGAAACAATATGAAGTGAGTGTGAATTCTGAATTGCTTAAGCAATATGATTTATCAGTGAATGATATTTATAAAGCACTCAATGATAACAATCAAAATGCTGGTGGTGCTTATATAGAACATGGCCCTGGAGTGCTCTTTATTAGAACAGAAGGCATGGTGGATAGTCTCAATCAAATTGCAAGTATTCCTGTTAAGACTTTATCAAATGGGATGCCCTTGTTAATTCGAGATGTAGCCGATGTGAAATTAGGGGAAGCCACTAAATTTGGAGCTACTGCCTACAATGCAGATGGAGAAGTGGCAGGTGCAGTCGTGATGATGTTAAAGGGAGAAAATAGTAAGCAAGTCATTTCAGATATTAAAACTAAGATTGCTACCATACAAGAGACCATGCCAGAAGGGGTTGTGATTGAACCATTTTTAGACCGAACCAAAATGGTAGACAATGCCATTGGCACCGTCTCTAAAAATTTATTAGAGGGCGCATTGATTGTCATTTTTGTGTTGATATTATTCTTAGGAAATTTAAGAGCAGGTCTAGTGGTGGCCTCTGTGATTCCATTGGCTATGTTATTTGCCTTTATATTAATGCATCTTTTTGGGGTGAGTGGGAATTTAATGAGTTTGGGCGCATTGGATTTTGGACTACTTGTAGATGGGGCTGTTATCATTGTGGAAGCTGTCTTACATCAATTATACCATAGCAGTAAAAAAGAAGGGCATAACCAATTGGATAAACAAGAGATGCATACCATTGTCGGCCAGGTGTCGAATAAGATGATGGGTGCAGCGGCTTTTGGACAAATCATTATTTTGATTGTCTACTTACCTATTTTGTCCTTAACAGGCATTGAAGGAAAAATGTTTAAACCAATGGCACAAACCGTATCGTTTGCATTGATTGGTGCATTTATTTTATCTATTACTTATGTGCCAATGATGAGTGCATGGGTCTTGCAAAGAAATAGAGTACAAAAAGAATCCCTGACCGACAAGTTCATGCAAAAATTAGAAGCAGTGTATGAGCCATTACTAAAGAAGGCATTGCTTATACCAAAGAAAATTATTGGATTTACAATCGCATTATTTATTGGAGCAATCCTTTTATTGACCACTTTAGGAGGGGAGTTTATTCCTAAATTAGAAGAGGGAGATTTTGCAGTGGATACAAGAGTGTTAAGTGGAAGCTCTTTGAATACCACATTAGATGCTACACAAAAGGCATCTAAACTTTTATTGGATCGTTTTCCTGAGATTCAAAAAATTGTCACTAAAATTGGAGCAGGAGAAATTCCCACAGATCCAATGTCAATGGAAGCCTCGGATTTAATGATTATTTTAAAAGATAAGAAAGAATGGGTATCCGTAAAAACATTTGATCAATTAGCGGATACGATGGGCAAAGTGATGTCGCTAGTGCCAGGCATTAGTTCAGGCTTTCAGTATCCTGTTCAAATGCGATTCAATGAATTGATGACAGGCTCAAGACAGGATGTATCCTGTAAAATTTTTGGCGAAAATTTAGACAGTCTAGCAAAATATGCTGCTTTAGTTGGTAATTTAATTCAAGAAGTAGATGGCGCTAAAGATCTTTATACTGAAACCGTTACAGGTATTTCGCAGGTGGTCGTCCATTTTAACAGAGAGGCCATAGCTAGATATGGCGCCAATATTAAAGAAGTCAATCAAGTGATTCAGTCAGCTTATGCAGGTGGCGTGGCTGGAAAAATATTTGAGGGAGATAGGAGGTTTGACTTAGTAGTCAAATTGAATGCTGTACAAAAGAAAGATTGGCAACAAATCAAAAATTTGATGGTGACAGTGGGCAATAAAAAACAAGTGCCTTTGTATGAGCTTGCCGAAGTAAAGATGGAGGAGGGACCTTATCAAATACAGAGAGAAGATGCTGCAAGAAGAATTGTGGTTGGATTTAATGTCAGAGGAAAAGATGTTAAGACTGTAGTGACTGAGGTACAAGAAAAAGTAAAAAAATCGATTCAATTCCCTGCAGGTTACTATGTGGTGTATGGTGGACAATTTGAAAATTTAGAGCATGCAGTAAGCCGATTACAAATTGCAGTTCCTGTTGCTTTATTATTGATTTTAGTGATGCTATTTTTTGCATTCAATAATCTCAAACATTGTTTATTAATTTTCTCAGCCATTCCATTCTCTGCCATTGGTGGTGTATTTGCTTTATGGATAAGGGGTATGCCTTTTAGTATTTCTGCAGGCGTTGGTTTCATTGCCTTGTTTGGAGTAGCGGTATTGAATGGAATTGTCCTATTAACAGAAATGAATAAACTAGCCATGGAGCCAAGCAGATCAATCGTAGACATCATTATAACCGCAACTAAAACAAGATTAAGACCAATTTTAATCACTGCTGCGGTAGCCTCACTTGGTTTTATACCTATGGCATTAAGTAGTGGTGCAGGAGCGGAAGTTCAAAAACCTTTAGCAACTGTGGTGATTGGAGGTTTATTATCGGCCACCCTTTTAACATTATTTGTATTGCCTATTTTTTATCAATTATTTGAAAAGAAAAGACTGGGTCAATCTACGATTGTTATTATTTTATGCATGATTGGATTGAATGCAACTAATTTACAAGCACAGCAAGTCACTATAAAAAAGCCTTTGGCAAAAGTGATTGAACAGGCTAAGTTGGTGTCTCCTACTTTAAAAACAACCGAGGCACAGCTTACCTATTATAATACACTCTCTAAATCAAGTTTTGATCCCGCTAAATTATCATTAAGAGGTGAGTTAGGAAATGTGAATAGTAATTTAAAGGATTCTAAATATGCAGTAGAGCAAATTTTTGATTTACCACAAGTCTATCAAGCTCAAAAAAACTTATACACTTCAATTGGTAAAACATATGGTTACCAGGCCGTATTAGATGAAAATTTTATCAAACATGCTGTTGAGCAGTTATATATACAATTGCAGTTTCAATTTGCTAAGGGATTGCTTTTAAGCCATCTTGATTCCATTTATACCAAACAATTGTCCGCTGTGGATGCAAGATTTAAAGCAGGTCAAGACAATGGATTGGAACAATTGAATATGCAAAATTGGGTCAGTCTCCACAAGCAATTAATGATAAAACATCAAAATGAACAACTTGGACTGCAAAAGCAATTTGTTATTTTATTACAAGATCCTAACTTACTCGTTCCAGAAGAAAGCTTAAAGTTTGACCCAAGATTAATAGATACGGCAATCGATCCAAGTCATCCAATGCATTTATTCTGGAAGCAAAAATTACAATCAGCAATTGCTGAAACCAATGTGGCTAAGTCTAAAATTTTACCTCAGGTTGCGGTTGGTTATACGAATCAAAGTTTTAGAATGAATCCAGCAGATCAAAACAGATTCAATTCGGTCAATTTAGGCCTGAACCTACCTTTATTTAGAGCTGGATTAAAACAAAAAGTAAAAGCAAGTCAAGTCAATGAAACAGTGATCTTGCAAGAAAAAGAAAAAGCAATGCTTGATTTAAACTTACAAATTCAGCAAGCTTGGACCAATTACCAACAAACCATCGATTTGTATCAGCATATACAAAAAGTACTGATTCCAAATGCAACTAAAATAGCGAATATGGCAAATGTATCTTTCAAGGAAGGTCAAATAAGTTATATCGAATGGTCGAATGCAATGGGTCAAGTACAACAAATCCAAATGCAAGCCTTAGAGTCTTTAGAATTATTTAATTTAAATCAATCCACATTGTATTATTTACTGTCAAAATAATATATCAAATAGCCTATCATGAAAACATTTTTAACCATCTTATTGACCACTATTATTTTGACTAGCTGCGGAACTAGTCCAAAACCAACCATTGAAAAAAATAATGTGCAAGTTGTTACTGCATCCAACAAGGTTCAATTAACCAAAGAACAAGTGGCACTTGCACAATTAGCTATGGCGCCCATACAGCAAGGTAAAATGAAAGGCATGGTGCATTTAAATGGGGTAGTGGATGTGCCACCAACCGGGATCGCATCTGTTAGTATACCAATGGGTGGTTATGTGCAAGACATCAATTTAATTCCAGGGACTTATGTAAAAAAAGGACAGGTACTCGCTACTGTGAAAGACCCTGCCTACGTTCAGTTGCAAGAAAATTATTTAGCCGCTAAAGCAAAGTTAATTTACTTACAAGAAGATCTGGATCGTCAAAAAACATTATTGACACAAGAGGCGGTTAGTAAAAAATCATTTCAACAAATACAATCAGATTACAATGCCAATGCCATTCAAATAAAAGCCTTATCTGAACAATTAAAATTAATCAATATTCAACCAGATAATTTAACGACAGAGAAGATGACTAGTTTGGTACAATTGGTTGCTCCAATAAGCGGTTATGTTACCAAAGTCAATATCAATAGAGGAAAATATGTAACACCTTCCGATGTCTTGTTAGAGATCATGGACCCCAATGATATACATGCCGCTATTACTATTTATGAGTCTGCCATTGCAGGTTTTAAAGTAGGGATGAAAGGAACCGTATCCTTAACACAAGATCCATCTAAAAAATATGCTGTTACAATTAAGGCGGTATCTCAAAATATCAATGAAGATAAAACAGGTTTATTACATTGTCATTTTGATCAAATTCCAAAAAATGTGCTGCCAGGAATGTTTTTATCTGCTGACCTAGTGGTTGAAAACAATGAAGCAGTCTTAATACCAATAGATGCAGTTCAAAGATTTCAGGGTAAAGATTTTATTTTCATCCAAACTAGTGCAAATGAGTTTGAGGCCATAGAGATTCAGGTGAGTCAAACCAACGCTGATTTTGTGACTGTAAGCAATGCAGATGCTACTAAATGGATAGGCAAGTCACTCGTTGTAAAAAATGCCTTTAGTTTATTAGGCAAGTTGATGAATAAGTCTGAGTAATAAATTTATACTTCAAAATAGCTGATACTGCCACCTATCCAGCTGGCAGTATCATTATAGCTCACGCCAATCATAGGACCTTTGCTAATTCTAGTTAAGTTGTTGGTTGCCATGTATCGATTCAAATTTTTATCCCAAAAATAAAATAATCTAATTTCTGCTTTTGAAGGTCCTGAAGGTGTTTCAATCACTGCTGCATAGGAGACTCTTTTTTGTAGTATCCAATTTTCTGGGTCCTCTATTTTAGTTAAAGCATCAATTGTTGGATGAAGTATTACACCATAACCTCCAAAGGAGAACAAAGGCTTGCAGACGTAGGCACTTAAGTCAAGTCCAATCAGCGCGTGATTTTTTTTCCAATCAGATAATAGATAGGCCTCAGGTATTGCAGGATGCTTTAGTAAGGGCAGCATATATTTACTAATTCTAAAAAAATGATGCGGATGATTGATCCACTCTATATTTTCCGCTTGTTCAAATAATTTAAATTGTGCTAAAAAATGAGGGGCCTGCTGCATCAATTCATCATACACAACCCGATTGTAGATTCTTTCAATCTTATATTCAATTCCATTTTTTTGATAGTAAAGTGTTTTGTCTTTTAGGTAAATTTCTGAAAGGCAAACAATCGGCACATTCAACCAAGCTTCGGTGAGTAATAGGTCAAGCCTAGTTTTTTGTTCAAAAGGGTTGATCTCTAATAAAATGGTATGCTTTCCTTGGTCACCAAGTACAATTGTTCTAAGAAAATCAAGGTAACTTGTTTCGTTGTACCCATTTAAAAATGGACTAAAACCTTTCGGCATATCATAAGCCAATGCTAAAGCTTGTGTTTGCAATAATTCAAATGCAAATAAGGAAGGAAAACCTTGTAATTCAATTAATTGCGGTTGGATAGTTCCGTCTAGACCTTCGGCAATGGCAAAATCAATCACAATGCATTCTGGAAAAGCCTGCTCATTAGGAATAAGCAAATCTTTTGGTATTGCATGCATTGTTTTTCCCGAGCAATTTGAGTCTGTAATAAATTGACAAATGTATTCCCCAGCTTCTAATAACTGTGCTTTAAAATTTTTATCAATGAACACCGGTGTCTCCGCAATTCTAAAGGGGATACTATCTTTAAATGGAGCATTTAAAATAGACAAGTATTGTTGATACTTTTCTGGTGTAAATTGGGCATTAAATGCTGTTCTAATTGTTGGAATCATACAATCAGCATTTGATTTAAGAAGTTGGGAATAAAATAACTACAAGTATGTTTGATTTTAGAAGCATCTTCTAAGTTCAGTATAATTTGATCCCATTTTTCTTGGCTAAAGTCCTCAATCACTGCAGCTTTAATATCTGCTTTATTAAAGTAAGTCGAAAGTCTTTCTTGAGTTGCTTCTGGATGAAATTGAACCCCAATCATTGTGTCACTGAATGCAACAGCCATCAGTGCCCTTTCATAAGGCAATTGAGGTCTTATTTTTTCGAGTGCGATGATCTTAGCACCCATTGATTCAATTTTTTCATCATTGGGTTCCGTAATCTGATACAATCGACTTTCCATTGCAAAAAACGGATCTGGTAATTGTTCAAAAATTGAATGTGGGGCGGTTGGATGGATGGGAAGTATACCCAGTTGCTTTGATTGTCTTAAACCAACTTTACCAATACTAAAATGTCTACAGGCTAATTGAAAACTATGACAAATTAAGAGGACTAATTTTTTTTGCTCGAACATTTGGTCCAACCAATTGCAATAAGCGATATCCCATGCGGCTGTTTGTGTATCAATAGGAGATCCAGGTCCACCCGATGAAATGTATACATCAAACCCATTACCTGGTAATTCATTTTTCACTCGAACATCAAAAACCTTGGCAATGATTTCGATGGAATGCATTTTGCTCCAATCATCCAATATATCCATGATACAATCCATCCCCATATTCGTACTGCCATCATATAAATCTAGCACTGCAATATGAAGGGGGGCGGATTGGGACATTATAAATAATTCAAATTGGTCTTAGGGCTTAAGACTAATAAGGTTTCGTACATTAATTGGATGGTATCTGCAATGTCTTTTTTATGAATCATTTCTACCGTTGTGTGCATATACCTTAGTGGGATAGAAATTAATACAGAAGGACATCCGTCATTGGCATAAGCGAAGCTGTCTGTGTCCGTTCCAGTACTTCTGCTAAGCGTTCTAAATTGTACAGGTATCTTTTTATTAATTGCGGCTGCTTCTACTATGGCTAATAATTTATTGTGAATGGCAGGTGCGTAGGCTAATGAAGGGCCTTTGCCACATTGAATATCACCTTCGATTGCTTTATTAATCATAGGCGTATGCGTATCATGGGTTACGTCAGTCACAATTGCAATATTGGGCTTAATTCTTCTCGCAATCATTTCGGCGCCTCTTAATCCAATTTCTTCTTGAACAGCATTGACAATGTATAAGCCAAATGGTAATTTCTTTTTATTTTCTTTAAGCATTCTTGCTACTTCGGCAATCATGAATCCACCAATTCTATTATCAAAAGCTCTTCCAATGATAAAGTCATGTGCTAGTTCGTCAAAACCCTCTTCATAAGTAACGACTGCACCAATATGAATACCCAATGCTTCCACTTCTTTTTTAGACCTAGCCCCACAATCAAGTGTTAAATTTTCTACTTTAGGTAGTGGTTCTTTTTGTTCTGGATTGCTCATTCTAGTATGAATTGCAGGCCATCCAAACACGGCTTTAACTGGTCCTTTTTTACCATGAATCCAAACACGCATTGATGGTGCAATTTGATGGTCCACCCCGCCATTGCGTTTAAGGTGAATTAAACCTTGATCGTTGATATAATTTACAAACCAACTTATTTCATCTGCATGGGCTTCAATGACAACTTTAAAAGGGGCATCAGGATTGATTACACCCACCGCAGTACCATAGGCATCGGTAAACGTAGTATCTACATATTGAGTCAAGTAGTTTAACCAAATTTTTTGACCACTCGATTCAAAACCAACTGGTGAAGGATTGTTGATATAGGCTTTTAAAAACTCGTAAGCCTTTGGTTGAATCAGCTCTTTTTTAGAGCTTAGTTTTTTAGTTGCTGTTTTTGCCATATTGGGTTTATTTATAACCCTTGCAAGATACTACATTCTGTATTTATTAATACATTTGTAGCAAACCTAAGTCGTATGCAAGGAGAAAGCTGGAACATGGAGGATTTAAAGGACTTGGCACCAGTCAATTTCTTTAGCAAAGCTTTGTCACTCATGCAATACCAGGCAAAAAATAATGCGGTATATAGTGAGTGGATTCAATCCATGAAGCTGCAATTAGACGCCATCACTACGCTTGATCAAATCCCATTTTTGCCAATTCATTTTTTTAAGACGCATGCTATCTATACAGGATCGGAATGTCCAAGTTTTCATTTTGAAAGTAGTGGTACCACGCAGGATATTGTAAGTAAACATTTTGTAAAAGATCTAAAAGTGTATGAACAAAGTTTTAGGTGGTGTTTTGAACAATTTTATGGAGCTCCAAAAGCGTACTGCATACTTGGATTATTACCCAATTATTTAGAACGACAACATTCCTCTTTGGTATACATGACAGATCAATTCATAAAAGCAAGTGCTAATCCCAAAAGTGGTTTTTATTTATATGATTTTGAAAACTTAAATCTCACTTTGGCTTCTTTAGAAAAGGCACAACAAAAAACTTTATTAATTGGAGTAAGTTATGCATTAATGGATTTTGTAGAAGTGTATCCTCAAACATTGAATCATACGATCGTGATGGAGACTGGTGGAATGAAAGGCAGAAAGCAAGAATTAACCAAACCTGCTTTACATGCTTATTTAGCAGATGGATTTGGAGTTGGGTCCATTCACTCAGAATATGGTATGACAGAATTATTAAGCCAAGCCTATTCTAAAGGAGGAGGCATCTATCAATGTCCGCCATGGATGAAAGTCTTAGTGGCGGATGAATCTGATCCTACTGCATTGAGTAAAACGGGCAGAGGCGTTTTGCACATCATAGACCTAGCCAATTTTAATAGTTGTGCATTTATTGCTACAGAAGATATAGGAGTGGTGCACGATGACGGAAGTTTCGAAGTGATTGGTAGATTAGACCAAAGCGCAAGAAGGGGATGTAGTTTATTGGTTGTTTAAAATCAATTTTTTAATTGCATCAATAAAACTTGTATTGATATTATAATTGTACAATCTTTTGTCTGTTGTTTCCCTTTGCTTCACAATCAATGGCTCATTGGCTCTAGTGGCTAATTTAAATTTCTGATTGATTCTTAAGAAATAATCACTTCGACTTTTATTTTGTGTGATGGTGTCTTTTTGTTGTACTCCAATGATTTTATTGATTGCCTTAATACTAATTTGTTCGTTATTAATTTGCAATTGATAGATCGATTGAATTAATTCTTTTTCAATGACCGTCAAAGCACTATAAAAATTTTTATATAAAATGGATTGTACTTCGATTGGTGTTTTCTTTTTTTTAATTCTTTTATTGTATAAAGCATAAAGCATTAAGGCTACAAATACAATAAAAACATTTCCAAAAATAGGTTTCCCGGGTCCTATTTTTTGTAAAGTGGCGATCAAGAAATCATTTGAATAAATGGGTTGCGCATTTGGATCAACAAAATTATCCATCTTTAATTCAATTGACTCATAGCTTAAAGCTCCATTACTTTCAATTCGAATTAAGTAAAAGTGGTTACCCAGTACAAATTGGTACATATATTCAGGACGAACTTTATATAGTTCGAGCCATTTTTCCTTGAATTCAGCTTGTTTGTCCTTTGTTAAAACACCAAATTGGTTGGTGGAAAAATTAAGCCAATATAATTCTAAGTCAGCATGAAAAACAATATATGGACCAAAATTTGTTTTTAAATCCAAACTTTTTTCTGCAATTTCTTTAAGTGATGCATTTATTTTTCCTAAACTTTCCCAACTTCTTTTATTAAAATCAAATACACGGCTGGTGTCAGACATTGAGGTGTTCAATGAGGCAGGAAATTCTTGTCGATTCACAGAATTGGATAAATAGAGTTTACCTTTTTCTTGGTCAGTATAGTATATGATTCCTTTTTCCGGACTCTGAAATACAGATAAAGCTTGCTTCGTTGCAAAAAATTCCCATTCATGAGTTTTAGTACTAAAAAATGTAAAATGGTTTTTAATATTCCAAAAACCAGTACCCCCAAGTTGAAATAAGGTATCCTTGTAAAATAGGTTAATGCAGCCAAAATTAGATCCTACATAAAATGTTGAGTCTAGTCTAATGAATGTAAACCCACCCTTCAGTTGCTTTTGAATTTGATATAACCTACCTGAACCCTTTGGCTGCAAATAAACTTGATGCTTCTTTTTTAGAAGGCTAATGCCATTGGTGATTTGTTTGGGTACACCGAATCTAAAATTTTCATTAAAAAAATCAAGGCTAAGGTCGTTGACAGAATCTGCCATGATAAAATCTAGCAAAGAGTGCTCTGCTAAAGAAAGTGATTTGTTCTTAATGGTTGCTTGCCCAAAACTATTCAAATGGACAAATGCAGATAAAAATAGTATTAATACAAACCTTTGAAGCATGTATCAAAATTATATAAAAAATTTATATAAAAAACATTTAATGTTTTAAACTATTAATTTAATATTTTATTAATATGTAAGTTATTTAAAATAATATTATTAAGTATCAAAAAGTCTTTTCACCACTTAGTTTAGAAATTGTTTGGACTTAGACGTCATTCTATCCCATATTTACATATTATCAGAATTTAAATTAAAGAAATATTATATATAAAGACTTTATCCTTTGGGGGAAGGATAATTGGGGTGATCGGGATTCGTCTTGGTTGCCCCAACTTTTTTTTATTACTTGTCATGGATTCCTTGGGCTTGTTTTAAGCCTTAATGATTAATTTGCAATATGTTTTTAATGGAAGAAGATATTGCTTGTGCACTCATTGCCTTACAAAAAGGGGAAATTATTCTATATCCTACTGATTCTGTTTGGGGGATAGGTGCAGATGCCACAAACCCAGTTGCAGTCGAAAAAATTTATGCACTCAAAAAAAGAGCAGATACAAAAGCCATGATTGTGCTAGTGCCAGAAGAAAAATGGATTTTGGATTATGTAGCAGAACCCAAACCTAAAGTAGCAGATTTTATTAAAGGCATTACAAAGCCAACAACCGTGATTTATGATCAGGCAAAAAACCTAGCACCTAATTTAATTGCATCTGACGGATCTATTGCCATTCGAATTTGCAAAGCAAATTTTGCACAACAATTAATGCAAGCTTTTGGAAAACCAATTGTAAGTACTTCAGCTAATATTTCTGGATTGCCTACACCAAAATGTTTTAAAGATATTTCATTAGATATCATTGAAGGTGTTGATTATGTAGTGCGATCAGAGCAAGAGGATACTTCGTTAAAAGAGCCATCGGCCATTGTGAAATGGGAACAAGATCAAATTATCATCATTCGTCCTTAAATCCAATCCATGCCTCAAAAAATATTGGTGATTCAAACTGCTTTTATTGGAGATGTCGTTTTAGCAACTGCCATGTTGGAGGCCTTGCATCAAAATAATCCTACAGCATCTATTTCAATTTTAGTCAGAAAGGGAAATGAGGCATTGTTTGAGGCACATCCATTTATCCATGAGGTATTGGTTTGGGATAAACATCAAAATAAATATGGGCATTGGCTACAGCTTCTTTTCACAATCAGACAAAATCAATTTGATGCAGTCATCAATGTGCAACGTTATGCAGCTACAGGGTTATGGACGGCATTGTCTGGTGCGAAAATGAAGATTGGTTTTGATAAAAATCCCTTTGCTTTTTTATTTACAAATGTAATCGCACACCAAGCCGTTGGTAACGGATTACATGAAATAGAACGCAACCATGCATTGTTATCCCCTTTAGGTTTATTTCCAAATGCAAGGCCAGCATTGTATCCATCTTCACAAGATGTTAAAGCAGTGGAGGGCTATCAATTACAACCATATTTATGTATGGCCCCGGCTTCGGTTTGGTACACTAAGCAATTTCCGATGCATCAATGGATTAAGGTTTTAAATTCAATACCTTTTGAAGGACCTATTTATTTACTTGGAGGACCTGGTGATAAAATGTTGAATGACCAGATTTTGCAAGCAGTACAAAAAACAAATCTTGTTAATTTGGCTGGAAGGCTTTCGTTTTTAGCATCAGCTGCTTTGCAAAAAGGAGCAGTGCTTAACTATGTGAATGACTCCGCTCCTATGCATTTTGCTTCCGCTGTGAATGCACCGGTTGCTGCCATTTACTGTTCTACAGTGCCCGATTTTGGCTATGGTCCATTGTCAGATACTTCTTTTATCATTGAGACAAAACAAGCTTTATCCTGCAGGCCATGTGGATTACACGGAAAAAAAGAATGCCCTTTAAAGCATTTCAATTGCGCCGAAACCATCCGCTTAGAACAAATCTACCAACCGCTCCAACAAGTGCGACACAATTAGTACTTTTGCACTCATGTCCATTGAATTAACAGCACAAGAAAAAGACCTATTAGCCATAGCTGGTGCAGCTGCGGCAAAACTAGGGATCCCTGCCTATGCAGTAGGTGGATTTGTGCGCGATAAAATTTTAGCAAGAAACACAAAAGACATTGATATTGTATGCATAGGAGACGGACTAGAACTAGCAACTACATTCGCGAAACAATTTAGTCCCAAACCAGCTGTTTCGTTGTTTAAAACATATGGTACTGCACAGGTTAAATTGACAGATATTGAAATTGAATTTGTAGGTGCCCGAAGAGAATCTTATGTAAGAGAAAGTAGGAATCCAACAGTCGAGCCTGGCACATTGATAGACGATCAGAATAGAAGAGACTTTACCATCAATGCCATGGCCATTGACTTGAGTGCATCCAATTTTGGAACACTTTTAGATCCATTCAATGGGATGGAAGATTTAGCACTAAAAATCATCCGCACCCCATTGTCTCCGGAACAAACATTCGATGATGATCCTTTAAGAATGATGCGTGCCATAAGGTTTGCAACACAATTGGATTTTGTCATTGAGGAAAATACTTTTAAGGCCATTCAACAAATGGCAGATCGCATTCAAATTGTTTCTCAAGAAAGGATTACAGACGAGTTGCAAAAAATAATGAAGAGTAAACAACCTTCCAAAGGTTGGTATTTATTAAAAGCATCAGGCTTGTTGGCACAAATATTTCCAGTGTTGTTGAAATTGGAAGGTGCTGAAACCCTTGATGGAATTGGACATAAAGACAACTTCTCGCATACCTTACAAGTACTAGATAATATAGCTGCCAACACCGATGATGTTTGGTTAAGATGGGCTGCCTTGTTACATGATATTGCAAAACCAAATACTAAAAGATTTGAACCAGGTACTGGATGGACCTTTCATGGACACGAAGTAGTTGGAGCAAGGATGGTGCCTAAATTATTTACACAATTGAAGCTGCCTTTAAATGAGCACATGAAGCTGGTGCAAAAATTAGTGGCCTTGCATTTGCGTCCTATTTCTTTGACAAAAGAAAATGTGACTGACAGTGCGATTCGAAGATTGTTATTTGATGCAGGCGAAGACATTGAATCCTTGATGTTACTCTGCGCTGCAGACATTACTAGCAAGAATCAAACCAAGGTTAAAAGATATTTACAAGGTTTCGAAATGGTCAAAACTAGGATCATTGAAGTGGAGGAAAAAGACCAGATGCGTAATTGGCAACCACCAATAACAGGAGAGATGATTATGCAAATTTTTAATATCACCCCTTCCAAGCAAGTAGGTATCATCAAGGACGCTATTAGAGAAGCCATTTTAGACGGGATTATCCCTAATGAATATGAGGCAGCATATACTTTTATGCTTGCAGAAGCCGCAAAAATAGGCTTACAACCGGACCTATAAAAATGCCATAATCAGCCCAATAAATTGTAATTTAGCAGTTCAAAATCACCAAAATGGCTATTTTAAAATTCAGGATTGCTTGGGAAGAAGACGATGCGATTTATAGAGATGTATTGGTGAAACATACGCAACATTTTACAGACTTACATCAAATTATTTTGAAGGCATTTGAGTTTGATGAAAAACATGATGCTACATTTTTTAGAAGCAATGAAAAATGGCAGAGAGGAAGAGAAATCAGTAAAGCAGTCTACGAAAAAAGCTACGTAGTGCCACCATTGATGATGGACGAAGTCTTGATAGGTTCTGAAATTTTAAACACCAATCAGCAATTTGTTTATTTGTATGATTTTGCAAAGTCTTGGACTTTTTTAATACAATTAATTCAGGTGATAAAGAATGCAGATGCAGATATGGATTTGAATTATCCAATGATATCAAGAATAGAAGGCGTTGGTCCAATGCAATATGGTACCAAAGGTTTACTAGGTCCTAATTTTACAGACATCGAAGAAAAGTATGATCTAACTGAAGCCCAGGATGGATTTGGTGAAGAAGGCGAAGCAGACGCACATGCATCTGATGACGATGGGCATGGACTTTTAGACGATGATGATGGAGAAGAAGACGCAGATGCGTCTGATGGGGAAGCAGAGGAAGAAGATGCAGGGGATGATGACGCTGGTGGTATGTTTGATGACAGTTCCGAAGCTTACTAATTTCATAATAATTTTATTTTGACGCCCACCGTATATATCGTTGTTGGACCTACCGCAGTGGGTAAAACAAAGTATGCCATTGCCTTAGCACAAAAATTACAAACAGAAATTATTTCGGCCGATGCCAGGCAATGTTATCAGGAACTCAATATTGGTGTGGCGAGACCATCGCAAGAGGAATTGGCCACAGTGCAGCATCATTTTATAGCAAGTCATTCCATTCAAGCAACCATCAATGCAGGCATATTTGAACAATATGCATTCAAAAAATCCGAAGCATTACTAGCAAAATTTGGATCGGTGGTGATGGTTGGTGGCACTGGCTTATACATTAAAGCATTTGTAGAAGGGATGGATCAAATCCCCGCAATCCATCCATCAATTCGTAGTCAAATTCAGGAAGATATAACAGTTAATGGAATGGACTGGCTTCAAGCGCAAGTGCAAGCCAAGGATCCTGCCTATTGGGCCCAAGCAGATGAAGGAGAACAACAAAATACTCAAAGATTATCAAGGGCTTTAGAAGTGGTCACAGGAACAGGTCAATCCATTCTGAGTTTTCAGCAGCAGTCCAAAAAGGCTCGTCCCTTTAAGATCCAAAAAATTGGATTGGAGATGCCTAGGGAACAACTGTACGACAAAATAAATCAAAGGGTGATGCAGATGGTTGAAATGGGATTAGAAGAAGAAGTCAATGCCTTACGCCCTCATTTTCATTTAAATGCATTACAAACGGTTGGCTATCAAGAGTGGTTACCTTATTTTGAAGGACAACAATCAAAAGCTGCAGTCATTCAGGCCATTCAGCAAAACACAAGACACTATGCAAAAAGGCAAATGACTTGGTTTAAAAAAGACCATGAAATCAGCTGGGAGGAAGCCTAATTTTAACTAAATTCTTAAAGTATTATAATCAATAATTATTCGAATTAGCCTTATTTTTATCAAAATATACATTCCTAAATCAATTTTATGCAAAAAAAATCTGTCCTATTTTTTATTTGTATGTTGACGCTACATTTCACACAAGTGATAGGTCAAACGATACAATTTGAGAAATACACTTTGCCAAATGGCTTAAAAGTAATTTTACATGAAGATCATTCTGCACCAGTGGTGGCGGTAACGACCTTGTACCATGTAGGTTCTAAAAACGAAGACACAGCTAGAACAGGCTTCGCCCATTTTTTTGAACATTTATTATTTGAAGGTTCAGAAAATATTAAAAGAGGGGAGTTTGATAAGTACATTACCAATGCGGGTGGTGCATTGAATGCCAATACTTCACAAGACCGCACTTTTTATTATGAGTTACTACCTTCTAACCAAGTTGAATTAGGCTTATGGTTAGAAAGTGAGCGTATGATGCATGCTAAAATTGAGCAAATTGGTGTGAACACGCAAAGAGAAGTGGTTAAAGAGGAAAAGCGTCAACGAGTTGACAACAGACCTTATGGCTCTTTTTTAAACGAAGTATTAAAGCGTGCATTTAAAGTACATCCATACCAATGGTCACCAATAGGCAGCATGGAGCATTTGAATTCAGCTAAATTGGATGAGTTCATTAATTTTTACAAGACATTCTATGTACCTAATAATTGTGTGTTGTCTATTGCAGGTGATTTTAATAAAGCCGAATTAAAAGCGAAGATTGAAGCTTATTTTGGTCCAATTAAAATGGGTACCAAGCCAATTCCAAGACCAAACATTAAAGAGCCAGCTTTAGGTGGTGAGGTAAGAGACGTGATCTATGATAATATTCAATTACCAGGTGTATTCCAAGCCTATCGCGCGCCAAAGCAAGGTGGGGATGAGTATTATGCATTCAATGTGTTGTCTACGCTTTTATCTGGTGGTGAGTCCTCTAGAATGAATAAAACTTTAGTGGATAAAAAACAACAAGCAGTAGCGGCGCAATCGGTGCCATTTTTTAATGAGGACGAAGGTTTATTCATTGCTTTATCTATTGCAAACATGGGTGTTAAAATCGAAGACCTAGAGAAAAGCATGGATAGTGTTGTGAATGAATTAAAAACTGGATTAGTAGGGGAAAGAGAATTCCAAAAAGTAAAAAATCAAATCACTACATCGCTTGTTACTGGGAATGCAACCATGGCAGGTATTGCAGAAAGCTTAGCTAATAATGAAGTGTATTTTGGTGATGCCAATTTAATTAATACAGAATTAGAGAAATACAATAAAGTAACCAGACAAGATGTATTGAATGTGGCTAAAAAGTATTTAAACAAAGACAATAGAATTGTATTGTATTATTTACCTAAAGAAAAACCTACTAAATAATCAAGTCATTCTAAAAAATGTACATTAAAATAATTTTATGAAAAAACAATTATACCTATTGCTATTTTTAGTTCCATTGGTTTCAATGGCACAGAATATAGACCGTTCCAAAGCGCCAATGCCAGGCAAAGCACCCCTTATTCAAGTAGGTGACCCTGTTAAATTTACTTTAGCCAATGGGTTACAAGTATTTGTTGTAAAAAATACAAAACTGCCAAAGGTGAGTGCCACATTGGCTTTAGATTATGATGGATTTGCAGAAGGAGATAAAGCAGGAGTGTCAGAAATGGCAGGCCAGCTTTTAAAAAGAGGTACCGCCACAAAATCAAAAGCACAATTAGACGAAGCCATTGAATTTTTGGGTGGAACAATGTCCACTTCTAGTCAATCCGCATCGGTTAGTTCATTAAAAGGCAATTTCCCAAGCCTTTTAAGTTTATTATCAGAAGTGGTGTTACAACCAGCATTGGCTACAGATGAATTGGAGAAAATCCGTAAGCAAACCTTATCAGGTATTGAATCTAGCAAAGATGATGCGGATGCAATTTCTGGCAATGTGGTTAAAAAATTAGTCTACGGTGCAACCCATCCTTATGGTGAAATGATGACCACTAAGACGGTGAATGCAGTATCTATTGCGGATGTTAAATCATTTTTAAAAACATATTGGTTGCCGAATGCAGCTTATTTGATTTTTGTGGGAGACATAGAACCTGCTATGGCAAAAACATTGGCAGAAAAAAGTTTCGGTAATTGGAAACAAGGCGTAGTTATAAAACAAAATTTTGCGAAACCTGTTTTGCCTAAACAAACCTATGTAGCCATTGTGGACAGACCAGCAAGTGTGCAAAGCGTGGTAGCCATCGCAGGCGCGGTAGACTTGTTACCAGGTGCTTCCAATGTGATTGCAGGATCTGTGATGAATAATATTTTAGGAGGTGGGTTCTCAGGCCGTTTGTTTGCCAACCTAAGAGAAAAACATGGATTTACTTATGGCGCCTATTCTTCTTTAAGTCCAAGCCGTCAAATTGGTATTTTCCAAGCAGAAGCATCTGTTAGAAATGAAAAAACAGATAGTTCTGTACAAGAATTATTACGCGAGATCAATACCATTAAAAATGAGCAAGTAGGAGCGGATGAATTAAATAGAATGAAAAATTATTTATCAGGCGGATTTGCAAGATCACTAGAGAATCCTGCAACCATTGCCAACTTTGCTTTAAATATTGCACGTAATAAATTACCAGCAGACTACTATCAAAAATACTTGACCAATTTAGCAGCAGTGGATGCAGCAAAAGTGCAAAATGTAGCTCAATTATTTTTGAATACGAATCAAATGCATATTGTGATTGTAGGTAATGCCAAGCAAATCACAAAAGGCTTAGAAAAATATGGTCCATTAAAGTATTTTGATATAGAGGGTAATGAAGTGGCTGCACCAGTAGAAGTAAAAGCAGATGCCAATTTAACACCAGCTGCCTTAATGGAAAAAGCCATTGCAGCCATTGGATCTAAAGAGGCTTTAAATAATTTGAAAGATGTGCAATTAAAAGGCACTGCGAATTTAATGGGACAGTCTTTAGAAATGCAACAAACCATTGTATTACCTGGTAATGCTGTAACGACCATGTCTATGGGCGGAATGGCTATGATGAGACAAGCTGTGGTAGATGGTAAATACACAGTTGCACAACAAGGTCAGGAAGCACCTATTACAGACGAAGTAAAAGAAGGTCTTGATGAGTCTGCTACGCTTGTACCAGAGCAATTATTCCTTACAAAAGGCTATGGCTTAAAGATTGTTGGTGCCGAAAAAGTAGATGGTAAAGATGCCATTGATGTAGAAGTGACTACTCCTTCTAAGAAAGTGTCACACCGTTTTTATGATGCTACAACTTTCTTATTAGTGAAGACATCAAAATCTAATGAAGTACCAGGAAGAGGCACAATGACACAACAACAATATTACACTGGCTATAAAAATGTGAATGGAGTTCAAATTGCTTCGGAGCAGCTTATGGATTTAGGTCAAATGAAAATTAATATTAAGTACACGGACATTAAAGTGAACCAAGGATTAAAGACAAGTGATTTAAAATAAGAGCGACTTTAAACAACGATATAGTCAATTTATGATTCATGATGACTTAGTAAAGTCTAGTTCAAATAAAAAAAAGCCATCCCGAGGGATGGCTTTTTTTTATATCGATACATTTATCTGAATGATTTAATCTCATTTGAATTAGAATCTAATTCCATATCCAATATTGAATACAACAGCCCTGCTTTTCTCATAAGCAATAGGGCTTGGCTTGTCAATCAATCGGTAAGGCACCACCGCATCTTTATTGGTCGCACTAGAAACAGTGAAGTCTATAAAGTATTTGTTGGTTCTGTATCCAATACCACCAGAAACAATCATACGAGAAGGTGTCACTAAAATAGTACCATTTTCATCTGCAAATTTATTTTTATAAGGGCTACCATAATAAGCAGTACCTGCTCTAGCCATCCAGTTGCTTGTTAATTTAATTTCAGATCCTAACCTTACATTAAAAGTATTCTTATAAGTTTTCTTCATGGTATTGTTCAAGTCATCATAATAGTTGGAGGATGCTTGGTCATAACTATTTGAATAAAAACGAGTACCTGCATAATTCACCCACTCAAAATCAGCACTAATGAATCCTAAAGGTTGTGTAGGCTTTCCCGGGCTCGCAAAAAAGTAACTACCACTAAATGTTGCTTTTGTAGGCGTCATCACGGTATACTCTCTTAAGCCTGGATTGCCATTGTTTAATTCATTTGAACTAGCAGAAACCTTCCCAGCATATGATTCCGTGTTGGTGGTCATGTCTGCTGATAGTTTATCTCTAAAGCTAATTAACTGCGGCGTGTGTAAAGCAAATCCAAGACGCAAGAAGGATTCTGGTTTATAGATGATACCAAATTTGGCACCAATACCCCAACCTTTAGAACTAAAATCTTCATTGAAAACAAAACCTCCAAATTGATTTTTTGTATTCGTGGTTGATAAATCTGTTTCTGACACTTGTAAAGATCGATTGAAATTTACAATAGGCAATACGATACTAGCACCTAGGTATAATTTGTCTTGCACATTGCCGCCCCAACCAAAACTCAATTCATTAGAGCTTCCGCTTGTGTAGGAATCAAATGTTTGGTTGACACCACTAGAAATTGGTACTAAACTTTGATAACCAGCCACATTGCCATTCTTATCTGCAATGGTATCAATTAAATATGTTCTAAATGCCAAAGAGCTTCCAAAAATATAGTTATTTTCGGCAGCGTTCATACCAGCTTTATCATAGTACAATTCCTCTAAGAATTTCTCTGAGTAACTGCTAAAATTATTAACCCCTTTAAAACGTTGTCTGCTATTGAAGTCAGAAATTTGTGTAAAGCTAATTGCAAATGCAGTGCTAGAATAGCCTCTGTTCTTTTTACCATCTGCAAAAACAATTCCTATATTACCCAAGCTAGAAGCAGTTTTAGAAGTACTTGAAAATGTCCCTCTATACTTGTAATCTGTTTCGGTATTTAAATACTTACTTGTAACCAATAACTCACCAGACTTATAAAAACCTAAACCAGCAGGGTTGATATGTGCTGCTGATAAGTCACCTCCTAAAGAGCCCATTGCACCTCCAAGCGCATTGCTACGTGGGGTTCCATTAGGGGCAAACCAAGATAATCTTAAGCCATCTTCTGGGCTTTGTGCTTGTAAACTTGCACTAACGAATACTAAAATGCCTATTATTATTTTTTTCATGTTGCTTACAGTTGTAAAGTAAAAATTCACCAAATTATAATTCCATTGCAGACCCTCAAGTTTTAATTACCGCCTCTTGGGGGTCTTGAACTTGGTGCAGAACCACTACTATTGAATCCACCACTTCTTCCACCTGCATTGTTATTCATTGAAGGAGCGGAATTTTGGTTGCTGCTAGAGTTACTTGATTGATTTTGATTGCTATTGCTAAAACCGCCATTGTTAAAATAACGTGCTGGTCGATCAAAGCTATTTGCTTGATTGACGTCTGTGTTATTGGTTGTTACACGTCTTAATAAATTACTGAATCCATTATTTAAAGTTGGATTACCTGTGTAGCGGGTTGAACCATTGGTGGTATTAGAAAAATTATTTGAATTGTTATAATTTCTATTGTTTCTGTAACCAGCTAATGCAGGTGCACTTGTTTGCAACGCTCTTGGTGTATAGTTATTCCTTTGCATTGGGAAATTGCTTACCCCGCCACCATAATAAACTGGTCTGTATGGATTCCAATATCCTGCGTAGTAAGGGTTCCATCCACCCCAACCACCAAATCCACCATATCCAAATCCACCGTAGCCGAATCCTCCATATCCAAAACCACCATAACCGAATCCACCGTATCCAAATCCACCATATCCGAAACCTCCGCCCCAGAATGGGTCATATCCAAATGCCCCAGCCCAGAAAGGATCGTATCCGTAT